>OCTX012281056.1_pt1 | contig 67159 bp, 56 predicted proteins | sample 1539691 | NCBI WGS metagenome assembly OCTX01 (sample SAMN02144231, study PRJEB22623) | gut metagenome | biome: sheep rumen | host: Ovis aries | place: New Zealand
CTGTGCGCGTCTGCGTCTCCGCTGTCGCTCCGGTCGGCGCTAAACGAACGTCCACCGGACGTTCAGCGCCCGCCGGAGGCTACAACTCAGGCGGGGGACACCCCGAATGAGTTGTAAATCTTCCGCTGTGCGTGTCTTTGCCCTCATCTACACCAGTATGCCCGCATCGGAAAAATGGATGTCCTGCGGTGCAATGCCCAGTGTTTTCAGCCGGATCAGGGCGGTCGTCTCTGATACCGCAAAGATGTCTGCCAGCATGATGACCAGCTCGTTCAGAAAGGCAGGTTCGGGACCAGCTGTGCCGGAAGCTTCGTCTCCGAAGTCTTCCCGAAGCTTTCCCGCGATCCCCCTTACCCACCGCTCTGGCAAAAGGACGGCCGCGGCAAATGCATTCGCCTGCCATTCCAGCCAGTCGTGCTCGTTGCGGATATGGTTGTCGGTGACGACCTGAAAACAGGTACCGTCATCCACCAGCATGGACGGCCGCGCTATGGAACCCTGGCTGGCGTAAAGCTTCATGTTTTCCGGATCTGCGCAAAACAGCCCGTGAAACAGGGCATGTCCCATCTCGTGAGCAAGGGTAAAGCGGCAGACCGCAAGGAGCCGCTCCTGCATAAGCCGCCGGTCGATCATGATGGTCTTCTCCGGGATCGTGATCTGCCGCGCAGCACCCGGATGTGCCGGAACCGGCACCACCATTTCCCCGCCCGGAAAAGAAGTCAGTCCGAGAAGATTTCCCGATGGCGAAAGATACTGGTCTGTAATCAGCGTAAATGCCGGAAACTGCCGCTGCAGCAGTGCTTTCAGATCCGTAGGCTCCGGAAGAGGCACCGTCGGATCGTGCACACTGTCCGCCAGATGGCCGCCGATACGGCTGATGTCCATATGGCTCAAAATGGGGATCCCATTTTTCTTTACACGGTATCTACCCACAGACGTCTCCCTTCCCTGCGCGCACAGCAGACTGCCCGGAAGCGCTACAGGTATGCGCCGGGCGTTTCTACAGCAGCTCTGCCAGCCGCTCTACATCCTCCATACGGGTTGCCCAGCTGGATGCAAGCCGGATGATGGTGTGATCCTCGCCATGGGTTTCCCAGAAGCTGTACTCCACGCTTCTGCCCAGACGCTCCAGCTGTTTGTTTTCCATCAGAACAAAAACCTGGTTGGTCGGTGAACCAAAGCAAAGGGTGTATCCCTTCTGGATCAGGACCTCGCGGAGCCGGTCGGCAGCCGCGATGGCTGTCCTGCCGATCTGCGCATACAGGAGCTCTCCGCTCTCCGGATCCTTGTCAAACAGGGTGCCGAACTGAAGGCCCATAAGTCTACCCTTTGCAAAAAGAGCACCGTGCTGCTTGATGATCGTAAAGAAATGGGGGATCAGCTCCGGATCCGGCAGCACCACCGCCTCACCAAAGAAGGCTCCGCACTTTGTGCCGCCAATGTAAAAAGCATCGCAGAGCCTGCCAAGATCGGCAAGGCTTACATCATTTACAGGTGAAGCCAGGGCATAGGCCAGTCTGGCACCGTCTACATAGAGCCGGATCCCGTATTCCCTGCAGACCTCATGGATATCAGTCAGCGCTTCGAGGGAATAGAGTGTCCCAAACTCTGTCGGCTGAGAGAGATAGACCATACCCGGCCAGACCATGTGATCCTTGTTGCCGTCGCTATGAAAGGTCTCCAGCAGACTGCGAAGCTGTGCCGCATTGATCATGCCGTCCTTCCCGGGGAGGGTAAGGACCTTATGACCGCCTGCCTCGATGGCGCCTGCCTCATGGACGCTGATGTGTCCACTGTCCGCGGCGACGACGCCCTCCCATGGTCTGAGCATAGCATCGATCACCGTCGCATTCGCCTGGGTCCCTCCGGTCAGAAAGAAGACCCCTGCCTCCGGGGTGCCGCAGGCTTCGCGGATCCGCTCCCGTGCCTCCATGCAAAAATCGTCTGTCCCATATCCGGGTGAGCTGACCAGGTTCGTCTCCACAAAACGCTGCAGAATAGCCGGATGAGCCCCCTCCTGATAGTCAGACGCAAAAAACAGTTTATTTGCTTGTGCTGCTTCCATAGTTTCTTAATTCTTACCTTCCCGCCCCTATGCAGCCGGGGCTTGTCCCTATTATACAAGGTGCGGGCTTGTATGCAAATGGTTCCGTGTGATCCCCCTTTTGTTTTTCGAAAATATGTGCTATGTTTGACATGCGGTGTGCATTTTTTTGCACACCCCTCCTGTTATACTGAAACCATAGAAGGTAACCTTCGGGCCCAGGAAGGCCTGAAAGGAAAGCCATCAAAGGAACAAAACACCACCAAGAGGCGTTTCAGGATAGGACCGGCAGGCCACAGATGGGTGCGGCGGATCCGGTCAGACAGGAGGGTACAAATGAAGGGTTATTCTACAGATTCGGGTTACATGGGCTATGTTGACGGCGTATACATCCTCTTTGCCTGTGAGGGGGAATATCTGGAGTACGTCGAGCAGTGACGGGCAGCTGCCATTTGGGGTAAACGGATGTACGGCACGCATTGAGAAAATGCCTGCGCATCGCGTGTACCGCGTCAGGAATGCCGCGTCGTTCCTGAATGCCCATTACCAGGCAGGCGCAGCCTGCAGAAGGAACAGAAATGGAAAAACAGAAAAGACTGAAGCTGCTCTACCTGCTGAAGATCCTCTGGGAGGAGACGGATGAGGAGCATTCCCTCACCAGCCCCCAGCTGGCTGAAAAGCTGGAGCAGGAGGGCATCAGTATCGAGCGGCGCTCCATCTACAATGATGTGGATGCGCTGAATGATTTTGGCTTCGATATCATCCATGATTCCGGCCGCGTGCCAGGCTACCATATGGGCAGCCGGGATTTCGAGATGGCCGAGCTGAAGCTGCTGGTGGACGCCGTCCAGGTGGCCAAGTTTATCACCCCGAAAAAAACTGGGGAGCTGATCGCGAAGATCAGCTCCCTTGCCAGCGTGCATGAGGCTGCCCAGCTCCGGCAGCAGGTCTCCATGTACCAGCGGAACAAGGCGGAAAACGAGACGATTTTCTACAATGTTGATATGCTGTATACCGCCCTGTACCGCGGCTGTCGGATCCGCTTCCAGTACGCGGAGTGGACCCTGAAGAAGGAATTCGAACTGCGGCACGGCGGTGCCTTTTATGAGGTGAGCCCCTGGGCTCTGACCTGGGACAATGAGAATTACTATCTCATCGCCTTCCACGAAAAGTACAATCAGATCCGCCACTACCGTGTGGACAAGATGAAATCCATGTCCATCCTTGCCGAGATACGGAACGGCGAGGCCTCCTTCCGCAATTTCAACCTGGCTGCCTATACCAAAAAGACCTTTGGCATGTTCAGCGGCTACGATGAGACAGTGACCTTACACTGCAGCAACGATCTGATCGGTGTCGTGATCGACCGTTTCGGCAAGGAGATCATGATCATCCCCAAAGGGCCCTCCCATTTTGACTGCATCGTGCCGGTCAATGTCAGCCAGCAGTTCTTCGGCTGGGTGACGGCCATCGGCCCCGGCATGCAGATCGCCGGACCGGAGCAGGTAAGGCAGGAGTACCGGGACTACATCCGCTCCATCGTGGAAGGCATGGACAAGACGTAAGCCCAATAACTTTATCAATCACAAAAAGGCTGGCTGCCCCTGAGACTTCATGCATCGTTGTCTCAGGTGTAGTAACCTCTAAGAGTAGTTTTGACACACATGACAACAAAGTCTGTGCTAAGAACGCTCATGAAAGTAAGGACGGTACGCAATGATGGCAGATAAATACTGGAATATCGGTGACGAAACCGAGCAGGTTGAATTTAAAAAAAGTACTAGCGAATTGAAAGAAGCTGTTATCTCCATAGCTGCCATTCTGAGCAAGCATGGAAACGGCGACCTGTATTTTGGCGTAAAGAATAACGGGGATGTCATTGGTCAGGAAATCAGTGACAAGACGACCCGCGAGATAAGTCAGGCAATCGGAAACCATCTGCGGCCGGTAATCTATCCTGAAATCAGAAAGGAAAGTTATGATGGACGCGATGTTGTCCATGTCCACTTCGAGGGTCACCTGCCGCCCTATACCGCTTACAATATTCCAAGAATCCGGGTCGCGGACGAGGATCTGGTCATGGCACAGGATATCTATGATGACATGATCAGAAGAAGGGACGACTTCCAGAAGGCGTGGGAACGTCAGGTGTCGGAGTATCATATCGTTGACGTCGATATGAATGTTTTTGAACGATATCTGAAACGCGCCAAAGAAGTAGGACGCATTACTTTTGATAATGAAGACCCCGAAAAGGTGCTGAACAAGTTAGAACTAACGACCGGCGATTCTTTGCTGAACGCTGGAGCGGCCCTCTTCGTGGACTGCGGTATTAACGATCTTCAGATGGCTAAATTCGCTACGGACGAACGGGTTACTTTCACAGATATCCGACGTCAGACAGGGTCCATCCTTGGGTTGGTAGAAGTTGCCATGCAGTATCTTATTGACGCCATGGACTGGCGTGCGGAGTTTGGCGGCCTCCACCGGAAGGAAATCCCGGAGATTCCGGTAGATGCACTGCGCGAGGCTGTGGTAAACGCTTTTGCACATAGGCAGATTGAATCCGGACAGAGCATCCAGATCATGGTGTACCGCAACCGAGTCGAAATCTACAGTCCTGGCACGTTCCCAGAGAGAATCACGCCAGAGGAATTTGCCGGAGGAAACCAGAAAGCCATCCGACGTAACAAGCTGATTACTCAGGCACTCTACTATTCCAAAGACATGGAAACTTTTGCTTCCGGCTTAAAAAAGATTAGAACATTATGTACGGAAGCCGGAGTTCGATACGAATTTCAGAGAGAACCGTATGGATTTACAGTTGTTTTCTATCGGCATTGTGGTGAAGGCTGGGGCTGGAGTGGAAATCGTGAGGACAGTCAGAGAGACAACCAGACTGCCAGTGGCACTCTGGATGGCACTCTGAGTCCCTCTGATGACCCGAAAGGGTACTTGAAGAAACTGATCTTAAAGAATCCAAAAGTCACCAGAAAACAGATAGCGGCCTCATTGGGAATCAGCGAACGCTCAGTTCAGAGACTGCTGAATTCCATGCCGGAAGTGCGATTTACCGGCGGCGGCAGAAGCGGCCACTGGGAGATTACTGAAAAATGTGATAGTTGAGGGCTTTTTTGCCATTAAACAGGACCGTTCGCACGGCGATCCTGTGAAAACCGAATATGACCAAGACCAAGGCGTTGCCCTGGTTGGTCAGATGAGGAAGCCGCCCTGATTCAGCGGCATAAGGAACAAAAGCAAGGGCTTTTTCCTCGAAAGAGCGAAAAAGCCCTTGACAAGTGGTTACTGGAGCAGCCAGCCGCTTTCATTTTCAGATCCGGTTTTTAGACCCAGTTGGCGCTCTTGCTCCGGCTCTTTTTCAGCTTGTAGGCCGGATTTGGCTGTGCTGTTTTCCGGAAATCTGCCGTATCCTCAGCGTGCTCTGCGGCTGCACGGATATGCACATCTCCATTTAACGGTACCTGGAAGGTCAGGACGTGGCTGCCGCCCTTTTCCCCCACCAGGACATCGTTGCAGTACAGCGCGACGCTGCGCTCGTTGGTATATACCTTGACGGTCATGCTGTTTCCCGTGCGGTCTGCAAACAGCTTGGAACAGATGTGAACCATCGGCTCCTCCTTCCACCAGGCCTTGTACAGGTAGAAGCTGTCCTTTTTTGTCTTGCGGTCGAAGGTGACAAGACCTTTGTGATTCATGCCGGGCTCCCCGCCCTGGTCTCTGGCGTCCGCCGCGAAATCAAACATGTTCCAGACATGGGTCGCCCAGAGGTAGGGATGGCGCTCGAAGCATTCCAGCATGTACTCGTGGTAGATGGCCTGATATTCCTCGGAATGGTCGCCTCTGCGGGGCCGGTCGCTGTGAAGGTTTGGCATGCCCTCCGCGCCGTACTCGGAAAAGCCGAGGGCCCGGTTTGGGAATACGGTATGGAAGAAGCCCATCCAGAGATCGTTCAGGAACAGGCCAGGCACATACCAGCCCAAATACAGGTTCCAGCTAACCACATCTGTGATATGGGCGACCCGGTTGAAGGGACCGCACATCGCATAGCAGGCCAGGGTGGTAAACCGTGAGGGATCCATCCGGTGGATCATGTTGTTGAGCACATGATGGTTGTCCAGCATATCCCGGTTGTCCTTTGTCGAGATGGTGATCTCGTTGGACACGCCCCAGCAGACGATGCAGGCATGGTTGTAGTTCTGGGTGATCAGCTCCTTCATCTGGTGAATGGTGTTTTCCCGTCCTGCAGGCATGTGCTCAGAAATATACGGGATCTCCGCCCAGACCACCATTCCCTTCTCATCACAAAGATCATAGAAATACTGGTCATGCTGGTAGTGGGCCAGCCGGACGGTATTGGCTCCCATCTCGCAGATCAGCGCCATATCCTCGTCGTGCATCTCTTTTGTGATGGCATTTCCGAGCCCCTTTCTGTCCTGATGGCGGGAAACGCCACGAAGGGGATAGCTCTTTCCGTTCAGGAAGAAGCCTTTCTTCGGATCGACCTTGAAGCTGCGGATGCCAAACCGGGCGCTGACCCGGTCGGTTTCTTTGCCCGCTGCAACGAGGACGGCCTCTGCCGTATAAAGATAGGGATCCTTCACGCCATTCCAGAGATGAGGCTCCTCCAGCCGGAAAACAGCCTGTGCATGGAAGGGCGCCCGTTCTGCCTTTGCCGGATCATTTTTTCCAAAGGCGTCAGCATCCGGGAAGGGCTTTTCCCTGTTGAATTCCCCGCTGCCGACCGTCTTCTGCAGGACCTCTTTTCCGTCGGCATCGAAAACCGTCAGCCGGACCTCGGCACCCTCCGCACGATCGAGCTTCTGGTAGGTATCCACCGTGATCCTGGCTGTTTTGCCAAGAGGCGTGGCAGTGACCTTCAGACCAGAGGTGCTGTAAGGATCCACCGCGAAATGATTTTTGCTGACGATCAGCAGGCTCACATCCCGGTAGATGCCGCCGTAAAAGGTAAAATCTGCCTTCTGGGGATAGACCCGGTCGTTGATGCTGTTGTCGACATCCACCGAGAGAAGATTGTCCTCTTCCTCCGGATTCTTATCCTTCAGTACATCGGTCACCTTCAGGCGGAAGGTAGAATACCCGCCATCGTGGGTTCCGATCTTCTTGCCGTTCAGGGTGACATCCGCGCTGGCGTTGACACCCTCAAAAACCAGATACACCTCTTCTGTATCTCTGTCAAAATCCGGGGTCACAAACACCGTCTCATAGCGGCAGGTGCCTCTCCAGTAATCATTTCCGCCATCCTGCCCGTCGATGTTGTTCCAGGTATGGGGAAGACGCACCAGCTCCTGTGTCCCATTCGGGCCGGAAAATTTCCAGTCCTGATCAAAATACAGTGTTCTGCGCATAGTATCCTCTCATTTTTATAAAACGTAAGCTGCTGCACAGGGGGCACATCTGCCCCCTGTATCCTATATATAATGCCCCTGCAATCCACATGGCATTCTGCCGGTGAATTTTCTGGTCAATATGACTTTCGCTGGTCATTGAAGCCTTTTGGGATTATGAAAGCCTTCTTTTGCCATTGTACCATTCTTATGTTTCCAGCATCCACCTGCAGCAGTTTTTCATGTTTTTCCTTAGTCTTTACGGCTAAATCCGACGATGATCCCGGCGATCAGGGCGACAGCAAAGCATACCCAAGCCGCGATCGCGATGTTCATGGCCGATACGGCCACCGGGTTGTTGGACTCCAGATCAGAGAAATAAACGTAGCCCATCAGGAGCACACGGCCCGCGATCATGGTGGTCAGCGCATAGGCGGTGGCTGCAACAACGCCCAGATAGGCGGCGTCCTTGACCACACTGCCAAGCTTCCCGCCGACGGCCAGCATGAGTATGCAGATGACGATGCCGACGATGCCGGCAGCCAGGATCTGCGGAAGGTGGGTCAGCGCATAAGCCTTGCCTGAACTGACCACAGTCAGGATCAGTGCTGCTGCCAGGGCAGCGATCATAATGATGTTCAGAATAAACGTTCCTGTATTCTTCTTTGCCATGTCCGTCTCCTCCTTTTAGCTTTCTTTCTTTTCCTGGTCTGCTGCCTTTCCACCCTTCAGCACGCTGAGGATGTAGCCGATCAGGCAGAGCACGGCAAGTGCGATGGAACCGTAGTAAACGCCCTTGTAAAGCAGTCTCCACCAGACGTTGACCTCCACACGGCGGCTGTTCGCCGTCAGGGTGTTCATCAGGTTGCTCTGGGCAAAGGCATAGAGGCTGTTGTGCATCCGCTCGCGGATGGCTGTCAGCATCTTTGCATCCTTGCCAAAGGTGTTGGTCGTTGCGGTCATGTAGCCGTTCCAGGCTTCATTGATCTCGGTGGTGTCAAAGTTTGTGGTACCGGCGATCACACTCTCCTTCCAGGTCATGTAGGTGCCCGGGTTGACCATGTCGGAGATGACATAGCCATGGAAGCCCCATTCACCGTGCAGGATATCAGTCAGCAGGCCTTCATGTGCACCGACATATTTCACGCCGATACGGCTGAAGGAAGTCATGGCGCCAAGGGTGCCGCCCTCGAAGGCGATCTGGAAGGCGCGCAGCTCCAGCTCTCTGGCCTTCTGCTCGTTCATAAACGGTGCCACACCGTTCCGGTTGCTCTCCTGGTCGTTGAAGGCAAAGTGCTTGGGTGCCATGATCAGGCCCTTCTCCAGGCCGCCCAGAGCCATCTCAAGCCCTGTGTATCCGGCAAGGACCGGATCCTCGGAATAATACTCGCAGTTTCTGCCGTTGTAGGCGCTTCTGTGCAGGTTCAGGCCCGGTGCCCAGATGAGAGGCAGATTGTTGAACAGAGAATCGTTGCCCCAGAGGACGCCAAGGTCATGAGCCAGTGTCTTATTGAAGGTGGAAGCAATGATGCCTGCACAGCCAAGGTTGCTGGTCACATAAGCTGCGTTGGGATCACTCTCGGATACATACCACGGAGACTCCGGATTGGAGTAGGAGGACAGCGGCACGTTGAAGCCGTTGGGTCCGTTCTCCACGAACTGGCCGCCGATAAAGCCGATGGAATCGATATCGGCATAGTTCCGGTTACCCTGGGTGATGAAGATCACGGCCTGCTGCAGATCCAACTGATCCAGCAGCTTCTCCCACTGGGGATCGTCATAGGCAAGGCCCTTCATGTTGCTGAAGATCAGGTCATTCTCCGCACCGTAGGTGATGCCGGAGACATCGTCATGGTCTGCGATCTGGTAGAAATCATTTTTCAGGTAGCTGACCATCTCCTCGGTGATGGCAATGTCATCGTAGGTCCTGGGCCATGTGCCCTCCCAGTCACTCCGGGAAAGGGTGGTGACCGTGCCCGGCAGCCAGGTGTTCAGATCGGCATCGTCCAGATGGTTGCTGACCTCAGCGCCGCCCTGCCCGGTGGCAAAGGTCTCGGCATCGATGCCGTTTTCCGGTGCATAGGACCATACCTGGGTGTTGTCCTTATCGCCTGCCGCATCCATGCCGTCAGCCTCGGTATAACCCTGGGCCGCAAGCACGTTGTTGATGGCTTCGTGGGAGCCGTTGGCGACCGTGAAGTAATAATCGCCGGCATCCAGGATATATTTCTGCAGGCCCTGATAGTCATAGCTGCTCAGGTTCTGCAGATCTGCCGTGATGGCAACCGTCTGGGAAGCGCCGGGCTCCAGAAGGTCAGACTTTGCGTAATCGATCAGCTGGACCGCAGATTTCTCCACGCCGCCGGCAATGTAAGGTGCGGATGCGTAGAGCTGTACCGGGGTCTTGCCGGCCACATCGCCGGTATTGGTGACCGTGACGGTCGCTGTAATGGTCTGAGCTGCGGTATCTACCGCAACACTGTCCAGATGCCGGTCGAAGGTGGTGTAGGAAAGGCCATAGCCGAAGGGATAGGTGACTTCCTCGTCATAGTTCCATGCACCGGTGGAATCAAAGGTGCCGGTCTCGGAGGCAGCATTGCCCTGGCCCATGACCACGTCAGCATAGCGGGTCTCATAGTAACGGTAGCCGGTGTAGATGCCCTCGGCCTCTACCAGGTAGAAGTCACCACGGTCGACCGCGGTATCCAGATAGTCGCCCGCATTGGTAAAGGGGATCACGCCGAAGTTTGCCATGGCCGGTGTGGAGGTCGTGTCGGAGGCAAAGATATCATTCAGGCCGCCGCTGGGATTGGCTGCGCCGGTCAGGATATCGGCAATGCCCCGGCTGCCGTAGTTGCCGATCAGGCCGACCCACAGCACGGCATCCACGCCCTCGTCCTTCTCCAGCTCATCCACCTCCATGGGATTGGCGGAATTGAGCAGGACGATGACCTTTTCAAAGTTTTCCTTTGCATAGGCGATAACGCCTCTTTCCGCATCGGACAAAGCCAGGGAATTTCTGGCACCTGTGGAGGTATCCACGCCGGTCTCGCCGGGATAATAGTCTGCCGCCTCAGAGCCGGGCCGGCCGACCACCACGATCGCCGCATCGCCATACTGGGAAATGCTGGATGCTGCCGTGGCATTTGCCGCCGTTACCGCACTCATCTCCGGCTCGACCAGGTTGTAGACCGGTTCCGCGCCGGCAAGTACACCTGAGAAGCTCGGGGAGATCTTGTTTGCATTCTTGTCGATATCTGCAGCTGCGATCTGGTAAGCCTCCATCATGTCATGGTTGACCGTGAAGCCCTTTTCCTCCAGTGCCGCAGGCAGAGAAATGTTCTGCTCCGACGGAACGCTGACACCGATGGTCGCGCCGTACAGTGTAGCTACTTCAGAACGCAGGCCGAGAAGGGTCACGCGCCTCTCGCCCTCTGCCAGCGGAAGGGCACCGTTGTTCTTTACCAGAACACTGCCCTCCTCCTGGACCAGCTCGCCCATGGCCTCGTGGGCCGTCACAAGCTCGTCTGTATTGCTGTAATCTGCGGTGAAGGTCGTGAACAGCTCTTCATCGCCGCCTTCATTGATGACCTGGTAGCTCTTGGTCCCGAGGAACCCGTCCACCACGTTCCGGTTTGCCTCAAGCACACTGCCCGCGGTCTGGCCGACAAAGATCAGCGCCGTGAACAGATATGCTCCGCCCCGCCATACATTTTTGTTTTTGAACATGCCTTTTCTCCTTCTGTCAGAAAGCATCTGCCGGTTACTGCTGCCGCGCACCCCCGCGCGGCATGTGATAGTATCACTATAAAAGGCTGCAAAGCCCCGTTTCAACGAAGCCTTCGCAGCCTTGCATTTTTTCACCGTAATCTGTTCAGATCCTTTCCGCCAATTCCAGAAAAGTTCCGATTCTTTTCTGACAGAAGCAGCTCCGGAACCCAAAGGGTCTTGCCATAGTCACCAGAAAAACCTTCTTTGATCAAGTAGAACAGAGGACCATGGGGTGCATCACATCCACTCGGAGGGGTCGCTCCAGCCGCGGACGCCGAGATATTTTTCCAGGGGCATCTTTGCGATCTGTTCTTTGGACAGTCCGCTGTTCATCATTCTGGCCCAACCGCCCTGGGCCTTTTCTCCGGAAACCGCATCGGACTCCCGCATCTGGTTCAGCAGAGGCTCGCCAGCCTCAAACCGGCGCGCATTTTCGCGGATGATGGCGATGGTGGCCGCCTGCTGGTCCGGGACCTGCGGGGTGCTGTGGGGCGTGATGTACACCTCCGGCATGTCCCAGAGGGGAGAATCCGGAGAAAGCGGCTGCTCTTCAAATACATCCAGGCCGGCGCCGGAGATCTTCCCTGACTTGATGGCCTCGATCAGATCCTCGGTGCATACCAGACCGCCTCTGGCCATATTTACCAGGAAGGCGCCGTCCTTTACCTTTGCAAAGGTCTCTTTGTTCATCATATGGAAGGTATCGTCGGTCAGTGCTGCGCAGAGGATGATAAAATCCGACTCCGCAAACAAAGGATCGATCACGTCTCTCCAGCTGCCGATCAGCTTCTTGTCCAGATAATCCATGCCCTCCACCGGCGTATAGTTGTACCAGACGGTCGTCACGACCTTATTAAGCTTTGGCATTTTTTCTCTCCTTTGCATCCGTCTGCATGATTTACCCGCTGCCGCCTGCGGAAAACGCGGGCGGCACTCCTGCCCGCATTTGCCGGGACTTCTGTTTTATTATTATGTCATATCTGGTATACTGAATGATATTAGAAACCATTTCATCTGCGGGGCAGACGCGCACAGGGAAAATACCTCTGCCCTGTGCGTGCTGCGCATGGAACGCCCCGCGTTCCTGATCATATACAGAAGGGAAAATGCAATGAGGAAATACATCAAAATCAATGACGGCTGGTCATTTTGCAAACCCGGGGAGACCCCTGTTCCGGTCACTCTTCCCCATACATGGAATGCCGTTGACGGCCAGGATGGCGGAAACGATTACTGGCGCGGCACTGCCACCTACACCAGAAAATTCCCGAAACCGGAGCTCGCCGAGGGTGAGCGCTGCTTTATTGCATTTGCCGGTGCTGCCATGACGGCGGATGTCACGCTCAATGGCACATCCATTGCCCATCATGAGGGCGGCTACTCCACCTTCAGGGCGGACCTGACGGACGCCCTTGCGGACGACAACCTGCTTACAGTCCAGGTGGACAACAGTGCCAATGACCGGGTCTATCCCCAAATGGCCGACTTCACCTTCTATGGCGGCATCTACCGGGATGTGGAGCTGATCTTTGTGCCGGCTGCGCATTTTGAGCTGGTAAAGGATGGAACGCCCGGCATCAAGGTGACCGCAGTGACGGATGCAGCTGCCGGGAAGGCCTGTGTAAAAGCCGAGGCCTGGCAGAATGGCGGCGATGCTGTGGAATTCTGTATCCGGACAGAAAACGGCGAAGAGACCTGCTGCGTAGAAGCCGGCGATCATGTCTGCGCAGAGTTTGCCCTGGAAAATGTGCATCTCTGGGATGGCGTGGAGGATCCGTACCTGTATACCATAACGGCCCGTCTGCTGAAGGACGGCGAGATGCAGGATGAAGTCTGCACCCGTTTTGGCTGCCGTGAATTCTCCATCGACCCGGATAAAGGCTTCTTCCTCAACGGCCGCAGCTATCCGCTGCGGGGCGTCTCCCGCCACCAGGACCGCAAAGGCCTTGGACCGGCGCTGACGCTTGCAGAGCATAAGGAAGACATAGAAGTTGTAAAGGAACTAGGCGCAAATACGCTTCGCCTGGCCCATTACCAGCACGCGCAGGAGTTCTATGATCTCTGCGACGAAAACGGCATCATCGTCTGGGCGGAGATCCCCTACATCTCCAAGCACATGACTGGCGGAAAACAGAACGCCAAAGACCAGATGCGGGAGCTGATCACCCAGTGCTATAACCATCCTTCCATCGTCTGCTGGGGTCTGTCCAACGAGATCACAGCCAGCGGAAGCGTCACAGAGGAGCTGCTCGCCGATCACCGGGAGCTCAACGACCTCTGCCACGCCATGGACAGCACACGTCCCACCGTCATGGCCCACGCCTTCATGCTGGAAAAGGAAAGCCCGCTGATCCCCATCTCCGACATTGCCAGCTACAATCTCTACTTCGGCTGGTATCTGGGATCCCTGCAGCAGAACGACGCATTCTTTGATGAGTACCATGCCATGTATCCGGACCGTGTCATCGGCTTCTCCGAGTACGGTGCCGACGCCAACGCGGCCTTCCATTCCACGCAGCCGGAGCAGGGCGACTATACCGAAGAATACCAGTGTGTCTACCATGAGCACATCCTGAAGTGCATCGAGGAGCGTCCTTACCTCTGGGCGACCCATGTCTGGAACCTGTTCGATTTTGCGGCTGACGGCCGTGACGAAGGCGGAAAGAAGGGTGAAAACCAGAAGGGTCTGGTCGAGTTCGACCACAAGACAAAGAAGGATGCCTTCTATCTGTACAAGGCAGCATGGAGCAAAGAAGCCTTCGTCCATCTGTGCGGAAAACGTTATGCCGACAGGACGGAGGAAGAGACTGAGATCAAGGTCTACTCCAACTGCTCTCCGGTCACGCTCCTGGTCGACGGCAAAGAAGCCGGCACCCTTGAGGGCAGCAGGATCTTTACCTTCCGCGTGCCCATCACCGGTGAGCACCACATCGAGGCCGTCAGCGGAGACTGCCGGGACGAAATGACCATCCGGAAGGTGGCCGAGCCCAATCCCGCCTACCTGTTCCGCAAGCAGGCCGTCATCAACTGGTTCGACACCGCCGACTACGATCCGTCCTGCTACTCCATCAAGGACACCATGGGCGAGCTCTCCGCAAACCCGCACACCGGTGCGATTCTTGCAAAGATGATGGAACGCATGATAGCCAGCCGCGGAGACGTGGCAAAAGGCGCCAGCAACAATGCCAACCTGCAGAAAATGATGGCCGGCATGAGTCTGGAATCCCTGATCAAGCAGGCCGGAGACAGCGTGCCCCAGGAGATGATCCGCAGCCTGAACGCCGCATTCCAGAAGATCCGCAAAAAATGATTCGCCCATAAAAAGAAGATTATAAAGCAAGCAGCCCACCCCTCAGGAAGGCATTACGCAAACGGCTTCGGCACTTACGTGCCTGCAGATTGTTTGCTTTAATGTCTTCCTGGGGGTGGGCTTTACAGACTCTGCAAAGGGGCTGTCGCCCTAAGCAATCGGTTCATAAATATTCTTACGGGAAGCGCTCGCGCTCTGTCCTCGTGCAATGGCACTAAGTCGGAATCAGAAGATTCCTCCAAGTGCCAGCACTGCGGATGTTCCCTTCAGAATATTTATGTACGCTATTGGCTTAGTGTGACAGCCCCTTTTCATGGGATCGGAATCAAAATATTGGTTACGAACCGGTCCCCGTCGACCTTGAAGCTGATGCTTCCGTCGTATTTTTCTGTGATTACTTCCATGCTCCGGGTGCCGAAGCCGTGCATCCGCCGGTCTTTTTTGGTGGTGCGGGGACGCCCGTCTACCAGCTGGACCTGGCCAGAGTAATAGTTTTCCTCATGGATGGAGATGAAGTCGTTTCTGGTCGACACGTTCAGGGCGATGCTGCGCCGCTCCGGCGGCAGTTCCCGGACCGCCTCGATGGCGTTGTCCAGCAGATTGGCAAATAGAGTATAGATATCCAGTTTGTCCATAAAGCCGATCCCGGTCCCGTCAGCGATGCAGGAGAAGGCGATGTTTTCGCGGATGCATACCAGGCTTTTTTCGGTAAGGATCGTGCTTAATGTGGGGTGGCTTGTCTGGATGATGGAGTCGTATTCGGTCACGACACGGTCCAGCTCCTGCACCAGCTTTTCGTTTTCCGGCTCCCGCATGTTCTGCTGCAGATAGTGGATCTGCTTTTTCAGATCATGGCTTTTGATGTCGATGGTGTCGATCATGCTCCGGGAAAATTCATACTGATCCCGTCTCTGACGGGCGATCTCCTGAAGCATGTTCCGCTCATAGTAGAGCACGCCCCGGTAGACCAGGCTGTAGAGCATGTAGAGCATCAGCAGGTTGAACAGGATCTCGTACAGGGACAGCGCCAGTTCCGTTTTTTCCGGCAGGCTGTCGGCCGAGATCGCCCGCAGATAGATGATGATGCCATTTGAGAGGAGAAGCCCTGCGGTCGAAATGATCAGAGTGCCGCGATTGCGGAACCGAGCGGATACCAGGCTTCTCTTTTCCCGGAAGATCTGTCCCAGCGCCCATGCCGCGGCCAGCGTCAGGATCGTACTGAACAGAACGTCAACCACCCTTCCGCCGCCCGTGCGGAGCGCCGGCACCAGATTGATCAGAAAAACACGGATGCTGAAGGTCAGATGGGCCGCTGCTATGGAGATGATGGCAGCCAGGCAGATATCCATCCATGCCATGTCAAAGGCAAGCCATACCACCAGCATGATCAGTCCGATGACTGCAGTCTTTGCTGCCAGATTCAGCAAAACAGCCGGCAAAATCATTCCTGTGCCGATCTGCCAGCCAGACAATACCAGCGCCGAGCACACCAGAACGGCGCAGCCGCCGGCCAGGAAGCGCAGCCGTGCATGCGGCCGCCTGGGAAAACTGCGGCAGAGCACATACAAAAACAACAGCAGCGACAGGCTGTTAAATTCTTTCCAGTATAGTGTGATCAGATCCATCTTTATTCACCCAGATAGTTGTTCAGGTCTTCCATGAACTGCTTTTTTCGTGGCCGGCTGATGGCCAGCTCCCTGTCCTTCAGAAAAACCGAGTACTTCTGGACTCTCTTTACATATTTCAGATTGACCAGATAGCAGCTGTTGCAGAAGCTGAAGTGGCTGTTTTCCAGCTCCTTTGCCGCCTTTGAGATGGACCCATAGGTGCTGTAATCGCCCTTTTCCGTGTGATAGATCAGCCGATGATCCATGACCTCGACATAGATAATATCGGCCATGTCGAGCACGACCTTTCCCGCATCTGACGAGATGGTCACTGCCTTTGCTTCCCTCTTGTCCAGCGCCCGGCGCAGCCGGTCCATCTTCATCCGGAAGGTGTCGTAGGCCAGAGGTTTTACGACAAAGTCAAAGGCCTCCACCTCGTAGCCTCTGGCAGCAAGGTGGGCCATATTGGTCACGAAAACGAGGATCGTGACAGGATCCACTTCGCGGAACTTTGCCGCTGCCTCCATCCCATCCATATGGGGCATCTGGATATCCATAAACACCAAATCAAACCGTGGACGGTAGCCGTTCAGGAAGGTGACGGCATTGGCAAACAGCTCGGTCTCGATATTTTCGCCCGTATCGGCGGCATACCGGCCAAGAAGCTCCTGCAGCCGTCCGGCCGCCAGACGGTCATCCTCAACGATCGCAGCCTTGATCATTTCCCGCACCCCCTCATCAAACACAGTGCAGCTGATGCCTGTTTTCTGCGGAACACTTTAACCCGGACACAGATGCGCACCAAACAAAGATGTCTGAAGTTCGCAGACATTGCGGTGCCCGTTTGCCAAGATATACTCAGCCCCGCAGAAGCGACCGCTCCTTGTGCACATTGCAGTGCCGCCGCATAAACCTATGATTGCGGCACTTCCATGCTAATCTAAACATAAGTATACCAGAAAATCATATGGAAGAATATACAGCAAAGCCGCCCGGTGCAGTTTTCCTGCAAGACCGGGCGGCTGTCTTTTGGGCTGTCTTTTTGGTCGTCTTTTGGCTGTCTTTGAGGCTGCCTTTTCTTTTGGATTGTCCTTTGGGTCATCTGGGCAGCTGCCAGCAGGCTGCCGCATGACTAGGTTCATGCGCACCGGGACAATCCCTTATTTCTTTTCGATTTCTCCGTAGGTGATCAGGTCATCCCCTGCATGTACAGAGAGCGTACGGGAAATGATCACGATGTGCCCGTCGTGCTTTGCCCGGATCTCCCGCTTTTTCCTGCCAAACACATCCCGGATCTCAAAGAGCTTTTGTCCCTCCCGGATGTCCTCGCCAAGGCTTACAAAGGGGATCAGGAAACCATCGTCTCCTTCTTCTGCCCCTGTCCATTCATGCCGGACAAAGAACTGCTGCTCCGTATTCAGGCTCTTCTGGAAATCAAGGGTGAGCGCCTTTTTGCCTTCTCCCTGCCCGAACTCGGCTACTGGAAGGGTGATGACCTCAGGAAGGATCTTCAGGTACTGCATGAGGCTGATCAGGTCGGCCATGTCATCCTCTGCCTCCTGGTAAGACCAGGCGCCGGCGCCGCCCCGCTCGAACAGGAGCGACGGCTTGCCGAAATCTATGGCAGATGAATTGTAGAATTCTGTTCTGCCGCCGGAATTCATGCGCCAACGGAAACGAGTGTGCTTTGCGGCATCCGTGAGCATCGCTTTCTGCTCCGGATCCGGCGTATTGGCGATCAGCAGGCAGGCCTCCAGCTCTTCTACCATGTCTCCGCTGTGGAGATCCACATGGAAGTCACACTGCCGTACAAACTCCTCGGTCAGAAAACGGCAGATCAAGTCAGCGACCGTTCCCGTACCATCCGAAGGGAAGAGCCGGTTCAGATTCTTTCGATTCTCGTCGGCTGCACACACATAGGGCTGCCGGCCCAGAAAACTGCTCATATTGACGCAGTGGACCAGGATCACGGCCCCGGAGACCTGCTCCGGATCCAGTGCCTCGGCCAGCTGTGCTGCCGCCAGGATCCCCGGATACTCGCATCCGTGGATACCCGCCGTTGCGAGAAAAATCTTCCCATCCTCGCGGCCGTTAATGATGGTCACAGGTATCTGCTCCTTTGTCCCCGGCACCGGAACGAATCCCTGCACCTTTGTGCCAGGCTCTGCCGTCAATCCTGCTGCTGTAATACTATATTTCAATTGGCACCTCCAAAGTACTAACGTTTCCAAAAGTAAAGATACCATAGGAAAGGCCATCACGGCCACAGCATTCCATTCCGGAATACCTGTGAAGAAAGTAAGCTTCCCTTCTCTAATACGGACAAGATTTTGGACACACAATGGATGGAACATCTGGTGCGGTCCTGCGATCCAAAAGCTGCCGAATCTCACCGACATTATCCACGCCAAATCTCACCGGCAAGGCCGGATAATTTGACATTCGACGTGGAAACCCGTATCATTCAAAGGGTGTCTGCTCCGTACGGAGCACACCGCATTTCGGAGGAAAGTTGAGAAATTACAATGAGCTGGTATAACGAAACCACATTTTATCATATCTATCCGCTTGGCGCTTTTGACGCGCCAAAGGTCAACCGGGGCGATGAGACGGCCGGAAGCCGGATCCTGGGCCTTCTGGACTGGATCCCCCACCTGAAGGAGATGGGTGTCGGCGCCCTGTACATCGGACCGATCTTTGAATCCGCTGCCCACGGCTACGATACGACCGACTACTTTACGCCGGACCGCAGGCTGGGCACGAAGGAGGATTTCAAACGGGTATTTGAAGAGCTTCATAAAAATGACATCCGTATCGTGCTTGACGGCGTGTTCAACCACGTAGGCCGTTCCTTTGGACCCTACCGTGATGTCTGCGAAAAAGGAGAGTCCTCTCCCTACCGCTGGTGGTTTGCCGACCTGTCCTTTAACCCGGGCAATCCCCTGGGTGATCCCTGTACCTACAGCACCTGGGGCGGGGACTGGAACCTGGTCAAGCTGAATGCCTGGAACAAGGATGTGCGGGACTACCTGCTGTCCGCTGTCGGTTCCTGGATGGAGGATTATGCTATCGATGGTCTCCGCCTGGATACGGCTGACGTCCTGATCCGGGACTTTATCTGGGAGCTGAACCACTACACCAAATCCAGAAAAGCGGATTTCTGGCTGATGGGCGAGTTCATGAACTGTGCCAACTGCCAGATGATGGGACCGGACCTCCTGGATTCCATCACCAACTACGAATGCTGGAAGGGGATGTACTCCTCCTGCAATTCCCACAATCTGTTTGAGATCAGCTACGGCATCAATCGTCAGACCAACCCGGAATGGGGCATGTACAAGGGAAAATTCCTGTACAACTTCCTGGACAATCATGACCAGAACCGCATTGCCAGCCAGCTGACCGACCGCCGCTGCCTGAAACCCCTTTATACCCTGCTCTTTACCATGCCCGGGATCCCGTCGATCTACTATGGCAGCGAATGGGGCATAGAAGGCCGCAAGGGCTCCGGCGCAGAAGCCGACTATCCGCTCCGCCCGGCAATGACAAAGGAAGCCATGGCGGCTGGCGATGCCGACCTCATGCAGCATATCGCCAAACTGTCCGCGCTCCGCGGCTGCTCCCGCGTCCTGCAGTACGGTTCCTACAAAAACGTAAAAGAGGGCAACGAGCAGCTGGTGCTGTCCCGCTCTCTTGACGGACAGACCGTACTCGTTGCCCTGAACATCGCCGATCATCCGGCGGAAGTCCGGTTCTCCTGCAATGGGCAGGACTATACCCTCAATCTGGAGCCCTTTGGCTCGCAGATCATCGAAGCCTGATCACCCGATAAAATGAACGACCTCACCCAGCTCTTTTCTGGGACGAAATGCCGGCTCTTTGTCCCGTTTTCCGACGGCGATGACCGATACGATCACCTCATCCTCCGGGATCTCCAGCAGCTTCCGGATCTCTTCCGGATTGCGGATGCCCATGATCAGCGTATCGTAGCCGGCATTTTTTGCCGCCAGGACCAGATAGGCATCGTGGAGACCCAGATCGTAGGCGCCCCAGAAGTTGCCGATCTCGGTATCCGGCTCGCCCTTGGTGAAGCCTGCGGTATCTTTGACAAAGGTCGTGACGATCAGAGAGGCGTTTGCCGAGCTTTTCTGATTGAACTCGGGCAGTCCCTGTGTCCTGAGCTTCTGCAGCATCTCTCCGCCCTCTGCTACATAGGTACGGGCTGTCTGCGAGTTCTTCCATGAGGGGGCCATCTGCGCCTGTTTTACGATCGTTTCCAATACATCATGTTCCACTTCCGAAGCCTGGTAGGAGCGCACACTTCTGCGCTCTTCGATCAGTTTTTCAAACTCCATAAAACTTACCTCCTGACAAATGGCATTTCTCTGCTGTCCCTGGTCTCCGGTCAGCAATCAGAAATCTGTTTCAGCTTTATCTAGAGTCTGACAAAACCTGCCGGTAAAGTCAAGTACCTGCTGCTTCAGTCAGCGATCTCAAAGCCGTTCTCTGCGATCACGCTCCGGTACCAGGGCGCGCTTTTTTTCGGAATGAGCTCCATCTTTTCATAGTCGGTATAATACAGGCCAAAACGGGCAGCAAAGCCTGCCGACCACTCGAAATTGTCCATGAGGGACCAGAGATAATATCCCCTGACATCGATGCCGTCATCCATCGCCCGGCGCACATGGCGGAGTGTCTCTGCCACATAGGCGATCCGCTCGTCGTCATTCAGGATGGCCGCTCTGTCCGGACCGTCATCCTGGGCGATTCCGTTTTCCGTGATGTAAATGGGAATGTCGATCTTGTACTCCCGGACCAGCATGTGCAGCACGTCGTAGACCGCTTCCAGGTGCTGCTCCGGACGGTTCTGGAAATTGCCGCCCTCAGCCGCCTTCCGCTGCTCGTCAGCATTGTCATACAGGCCGTTATAGAAGTTCAGGCCATAGAAGTCCAGCTTCTGACAGATGGTCTCTAAATCTCCCGGCTCCATCTTCGGAGTCAGATCGTTTTTCTTCATGTAATCGGTAAGGATCTCACTGTAGCCGCCAAGGAACAGCGGATGAAGGAACATGCCATAGCCTTCGATCTCGTTGTTCTGCACAGCGCTGGCGATATCCTCCGGGCACTCCGGCCGGGCGGGATAATGCTTCCATACATCCACCACGACACCGATCCTGCCGGGAAGGTGCTTCTCCCGGAAAAGACGGACGGCCTCGCCGTGGCACACAAGCAGATGATGGATACACTGTCTGGCATACTTTTCATCGGAAAGACCCGGAGCAAAAAATCCCTTTGCATGGCCGACAAAGGTGGCAATGGGCTCGTTAAAGGTGACCCAGTAATCCACGTCCTGGCCAAAGCTGTCGAAAAGGATCGACGCGTAGTTCAGATACCAGCCGATGATCTCCCGATTGCCAAAGCCGCCCTTGACCTGCAGCGCATAGGGCAGATCCCAGTGATAGATGGTGGCGTTGACCTGGATCCCGGCCTTCTTGAGGGCGGCAATCAGCCGTTTGTAGTAGGCGATCCCGGCAGGATTGACTTCCCCTGTGCCGACCGGCAGGATCCTGGACCAGGAGAAGGACAGACGGTAGGCTTTTACGCCAAGCTCCACAAGCAGGGCCACATCCCTCTCGATGTTGTGGTAGGAATCACAGCAGACATCCGGAATGCCGCCGTTTTTGATCTTGCCGGGCAGACGGCTGAACACGTCCCATATGGATGGACCGCGGCCATCTTCAAAAGCTGCACCCTCGATCTGCTGGGCAGCCGTGGCCACGCCCCAGACAAAATTTTCAGGAAAATGGATCTTCATCGTCTTTACTCCTTTGTCTATCTTTTGAAAAGAGGCTGCCGCACTATGTAATTTCCGTGCAGCAGCCTTTGTGTTTATATCATATGTCTATCCTGCGAATCTTGCTTTATTCGCCTTTTGCCAGCAGTTCCGCCTCGATGCGCTCGTTGTCCTTGATGATGGCGGGAAGCTTCTCCTCGTAATCATACTTGAACAGGAACAGGAAGATCAGGATGAACATGGCCAGCGGGATGTAGGAATTCAGCGCGAATACGGAAGTCTTCAGCGCGCCGGTCAGGTTGGATGCGCCGGCACCAGCTGCCAGGAATGCATCGTAGCCGCCTGCTGCCAGGACCCAGCCGATCAGGGAGCCGCCTACGCCGCCGCCGAGCTTGCCGACGAAGGAGTTGGAAGCGTTGGTCATACCAGTGATACGTACGCCGTGATTCTGCATGTTCTGCTCAGCCGTATTCAGGGTCATGGCCGGAAGAACGGAGATCAGCGGAATGGTGGCATACATCATAAGGCTGCCGCCTGCCAGGAACATGACAGAGTTCATGGGCATCGCCATACGAATCGCACAGCCGATGACACCGATCACACAGGCCCATTTGGCAGTGCCGGTCAGACCGAATTTCTTGATCCAGAAGCCAACGGTCAGGAAACCGATGACAGAGGGGAAGATGTTGACCGTGTTGACTGTGGAGTAGAATCCCGGGTTATCCAGGATAATGGAGCCGTAAAACATAGGAGCGACCAGGATAACACCGTACATGATATTCATCGCAACACCAACCAGGGTGATGATGATCCAGTACTTGTTGCCAAGAAGCATCCGGATGCCTTCCACGATGCCGACTTTGGACTCTTTCTCAGCCATAGCGCCCTCATCGTGATAGATCTCACGGGAGAACTTGTAGGTGATGAACAGGCAGACAGCAGAAAGGATACCAAGGATGATACCGAACTTGACCCATGCCATCTGGTCATCGCCAAGCGCTACGGTAATGGGGATCAGGCCGATACCGCAGGCAACACCGACGGCATAACCAACGGCTGCGCGCCATGTGCCCATCTTGCCCTTCTCTTCCGAGCTTCGGGTCTTATAGGACATCATCGTGTAATACGGAACAGCGATCGCAGTGTAGACGATAGCCGATGCAAAGATTGTAGTCACCAGCGCGTATACATAGCGGAACGCGCCCATATTTGCCGGAACCGTGAACAGCAGCACACAGGCCAGGAACAGCGGAATGACCATGCGCAGCAGCCAGGGACGGGCTTTTCCGGTCTTGGTGTTGGTCTTGTCAACGATCTTGCCCATGAAAAGGTCTGTGACCGCATCAAAGATCTTGGAGATCAGCAGGACGGTTGCGACTGTGCCGGATGCAAGTCCGACCTTTGTGGTGTAAAAGTAGGTGAGCTGACCGGTGAGCTGGTTGATTGAGTTCAGACCAAACTGACCAAGTGAATCGGTTAAATAATCGACCGGGCCCAGGTGCTTCTGCTGGCCGTCTTTATCCAGACCAAGCTGTTTTTCCATGTTTTTTTCCCTCCTCAGATAGTAAAATAGTAAAAACTTTTCTCTTTGAAGTCTTTGGGAATACTGCATGCCCTGTATCTCCATGGCTTCGTTCTGATTCTATAATAGCAGTGCTCTTCGCCTTATTCTGCTGTTTTATTGGTATTTTTGTTCTTATTTTGATATAAGTTATACTTCGTAGAACCGCATGTCTCCCCAGATCTGCATCAGATGGCGGCGGTCCAGCTGCTCTGTGCGGGTGTCACGGTTATAAATGCGCACGGGTGAACTGGCTCCCTCAAAGCGCCCCCAGTCCGGATTCGGATCGCCGGTCTTTGTAAAGCGCACCCAGTCGCCGTGCATCTCCGCAGCGATCTTGTCGAAGACCTCCTCCGGCTCTCCGTCGAACACAAAGTGGCTGAAATGGAAGTCCTTGTTTTCAAAGACCGCCGGCAGTTCAAAGGCATGGCTGGCCTTCCAGCCGGTCGCGACACCGGAGGCTGTCACCAGCTCGTAGCGATACATCCACACATCATCGGTGTACTTTTTCTGCCCCATCGCCACCTTGATCGCCGGCATCTCAAAGGCATAGTCTGTGGCAAAACGGATAAAGGGATCGCCGCCGATCTGCCGGTGATCGCCGCTGCCGCCAAATTTTCCGCCGTCCTGGTCGTTCTGGTGCTGAAACAGCACAAAGGAATCCCTGGCAGAGGGATGATAGAAGCCGACCACATCCGGGATCGCGTCCGCATGCTTGTTTTTCTCCAGCATCTCGGCGATCATGGTCCAGGAATTCGGGAAGCCGGTGTTCTCCGGATGGACAAACATCGTCCCCTCGTGCATGTTCGTGCCGATGATCAGCTTTATTCCCTCGGCACTGCCGCCCCGGATCGCGTCGATCGGGCGCACGGGAAGCAGATCATCCTGTACGGGACTTGGCAGGAACATACCCGGATTGCGGTACTGATGATGCTGGGCCACATAATTGTTGCCCGCAAGGAAGCTGTAGGGATCGCCGGTGCGAAGCTTTTCCGCCATCTCCTCCTCTGTCCAGCCCATGCCTTCAAGGAACAGGGCGATGTTGGCTCTTGCGACCTGGTGCGTGGTAACACAGTTGGGCAGGGCACTCTGGGCGATGGCCTGCTGGAAACAGCCTTTCACCGCGGGAACAGCCAGCATGTTGACGACGGAAGCGCCGCCGGCGGATTCCCCCGCGATGGTGATCCGGTCGGGATCGCCGCCGAAAGCTGCAATGTTCGCATGGATCCACTGGAGGGCCAGGATCTGGTCACTGAGACCGCAGTTGGAGTCAAAATCCTCGCAGCCGGGGTAGGTCGTAAAGTCATAGAAGCCCAGCACGTTCATGCGGTACTGGAAGGAAACAAACACCAGTCCGTCCCGGGCAAAGGCCTTGCCGTTGTAGATCCCGTCGCTGGCCGCACCGGTATTGTAGCCGCCGCCATGGATCCACACAAAGACCGGAAGGTTCTCCCCTTCCAGCGGGCGCTGCACATTTACAAACAGGCAGTCCTCACTGCCGCGGGTCTTTCCCTCATCAAACTGTACGGCGGGTGAGCCGTATTCCTTGGCGTCAAAGATACCGTCCCACGGCGCCTTGGCGATGGACCTCTTGAAGCGCAGGGGGCCGACCGGCGCCTCCGCGTAGGGGATGCCCAGATACTCTACGATCCCGTCTCTCTCATATCCTCTGACCTTGCCGTTCTCTGTCTGCACAATATACTCTGCCATGACGATCCTCCCTTATCCTCTCTTTAAATTAAAAAAATAGTCTTATCTTCCTGCCAGCGCCAGCTTCGCGCCTAAAGCGTCCAGATCCGCCGTGCTCCCGGTCATTTCCTGAATTGCTTTGGCTCTGGCCCGTGGCCTGCAGCCTTCCTCCGGATCCGTAAAGATACCGAAGTATACCTCCGTCAGTCCGCCGATCTGGTTATCCTCGATGCCTGCACGCTGCAGCATGGCGTTCTCATTCAGCAGGCGGAAGTTATGCAGCGTACGCACATAGGGCAGTTCCCGCGCGATCTCCAGCATTTTTTTGTTGTAGCCGGCATACCGCTTCTCCCACTCAGGATTGCCGCAGTCGGTGAAGCCGGATTCCGTCAGCAGCACCTGCTTGTGTCCGTCGCCGTATTTTTTCATGACCTTATAAGCGGCGTCGTTGTAGCTCTTCCAGAGCTGATCCGGCTCGTCCACATCCAGGAACAGATCTGCATCCGGCACTTCCCGGTTGGTAAACACATAGGGATGCCAGGCCAGAAGATCAAAATAGTCGTCGGTATCTGTGGACCAGAACTGCCCGTTTTTGATGCGGCTGTACACCTTATCCAGCGTCCAGGCGACCCCGTACATCACCGGAAGAAAATCCGGCATATCCCCGCCAAGACCCGGCGTGGACAGAGCCGGGGAGAAGGACGCGACCCGGGCATTTGGATTTCCTTTCCGGATGCCCCGGGCGGAAAAATACATCATATCCACCGCAATGTCCATTTTTTCATCTGCGGTAAAGGGAGCCGACATATCCGATGCCAAAAATCCGTCCGGATGCAGAAATGCATCCAAGTTCCACTCATTGCCGACCTCCCAGAGGGATACCTGCGGGAAAAGACTGGCCATGGTGCACCAGCTTCTCTCCAGCATCTCCAGCGCCTGCATGTAAAGGCTTCCCTCTGTCAGATCCCGCGCCGGCATGGCATGGCCGCTTTTCTGCAGGCAGCCCTCAGGCAAAAACCATTCATGGCTCATGCCCGTAACCTCGATATCCAGCTCCGCCGCCCGGTCCAGCAGGCGTCTGTGCCGCTCCACTTCCTCCGGGATGGGCGTTTCCGGATCTGCCAGGATCTCTGTAATATGCATCCAGCTGCGGTAGGCATTGCAGCCCAGTCCCTTTACCAGGTCAAGCGCTGCTGCTGCATCGATGCCCTGATCTTTTTCCCGCTGTATGAGGGGTTCGCCGACCCCGTAAAACCTGCTGTCCATATTTACCCCCTGTGTTCGATCTCGTAGAAATAGATGTGAAGACCATCCGCCTCGTCCACTCCCTCACCGACAAACTGATTGCGGTGCAGATACGGGGCGAGCGCAGCGCTGTCCGTATAGAAGGTCGGCACTGTGTGGAAGGGCATGGTCTTTGTCAGATCATCAAACCATCCGTTGTTCTCCACATAGATATGTGCATCCTGTCCGGCCGAGTCCGTTCCGGTCAGCATATACCTGGCGGACATGTGACGCACATGGGCGGCATTAACCACCTGGGTATCTACCCCGCAGGGCTCCACGATTCCGTGAAAGATCTCACCGGTCACACTTCCCTTAAAGGGGATCATCAGCACTTCCCCGGCCTCTCCCTGCATGTGCACGGCAGGTCCGTCTGCCTCGATCCGGATATCCATGATGGGTTTTCTCTCCATGTCAGCCTCCTTATGTCCTAAAAACTTTCTTTTCCTTTATTGTATGGGAAATGCAGTCAGAATTCCGCTGTTATTTTGTTATTTTTGTTCTTTTTTTGCATTCTGCCAGTTTTATTTTTCATCCTATATGCTATGATAAAGAAAACAGTACGGACTCCGGTCGGGAGGAGATGACAATGGCAGAAAATCACGTTCGCCTGCTTTGCACTGTAATCAAAGTTGATCTTGTTTATGAAGCTCCGGACAGGACACTGATCCCTTTTTTTGACAGCATCCAGGACAGCCCTCTGATGCAGTCCCCCTCTCTGCGGGATGCTCTCCGTTCCGGGATCGCAGAACAGAAAGCGCCTTTCATATACAAGGGACCCTATGGTGTCTTCTTTGCCGCTCTGCATTCAGGGGAGGGTCTGCTCCTCATGGGCCCGATGTGCAGCGAAAAGCTCACCAAACTCCGCCGCCGGCAGATGTACGGAAGCTACGGCATCGATGTCGACAATGCCCGCGAGCTCCGGAGCTATGCGCTCTCAGAGATCCGCAACATGATCCTTCTGACCAATTTGGCGCTGAAGAACGGAAATCTGGAAAACGAAGAGCTGATGCACCTCAATAAGCTCATTAATCAGGGAGATAAAACGATCCATACCGAACAGACCCGCTATATGATGAACGAAGAGGCCGAAAACGATGACGAGGCCTTCCGCCACAGCTACTATGAGGAAAAGCTGCTCATGCAGGCGATCCGCGAAGGGCGGACGGAGGTCGCGATCCGTCTGGCCGAAAACATGGACCGGGATACCGGACGGCTTTCATCAGGGCGGGATCTCTCCCACTGGCGCAACCTGGCGATCATCGGCATCGCCCTCTGCACCCGTGCTGCCATAGAAGGCGGGATCTCCCCGGAGGAGGGCTATCGGCTAAGCGGTTATTATATCCAGAAATGCGATGCCGCGCAGGATCCAGCCCACATGCTCCACTATCGGAACCGGGCAATTGAAGAGCTGACGGCGCAGGTACAGGAACGGCTGGAAAAGCCCCGGGGTTCCGGATATGTCGAGCGCTGCAAGGACTACGTGCGCAAGCATTACCGGGAAAAGATCTACCTGGAGGATATCGCCGGATCCCTGGGCATCAGCCCTACTTACCTTTCCAAGCTGTTTAAAAAGGAGACCGGCCAGCGGCTGCAGGATTACATCAATGAGGAGCGGGTCTACCGTGCCTCAAATCTGCTGATCTACTCCCCCCTGTCCCTGCAGGAGATCGCCGAATATGTGAACTTCCCAAATCAGAGCTATTTCGGAAAGATTTTCCGGCAGTTCCGGCATATGACGCCGCGGGAGTACCGTGATCGTTACACACCGTCAGAGGCAACAGAATAAGCGCTGCACAAAACTGCGCAGCGCTTACTGAGTAACTTTCTTTGTTTATCTATCGGCTATCTGGAATAAACTGCCCTACGGATTGCAGATTTTGCAGGGTTTATAGCCATCTGCCATGATGTTCTCACGGGTATCTGTTCTCTCCGCCCGGTTCTTGTCTGCGATCTTCGCTGCACCGGAGCAGTTCTCATAGTGGAACTTCTTTGTATGTGTGTTCAGGATATAGGTATGCACATTCTCTTCTGCAGCCCCTCTTGTGACGCCGGCGGCATCCCCGGCCTCTGCCGCAGTTTCTGCGGCCGCCTCTGTCGCGGCTGTCTCTTCCGCAGCTGTCTCTGCTGCGCCTGTCTCTGCTGCAGCAGCATCCTTGTACGCCCAGGTATCGCTGGGAGTGGTGCTCCATTTCAGTGATTCACCATCCGTGGAGGCCACCACCGTTCCCTGCTCGTCGGTGCGGTACATCTCGACCTGCATTGCCTTCAGCCTCTCTGTGACCTCTTTTGAAGGCAGGCCATCCACATCTTTTGCACAGGAATAGACCACGCAGGAAGGCCTTACCTTGTTCAGGAAAACTGCCGTAGTGGAATTTGCACTGCCGTGGTGTCCCGCGACCAGCACATCCGCTCTCAGATAGCTGCCTGTCTTGATCAGCTCGTCCTCTCCCTCCTTTTCCGCATCACCGGAAAACAGGAATTTGACCGCCCCGCAGGTGACCATCGCGCAGATCGAATTGTCGTTTTCTGCAGAATGATCATATCTGACCGGACCCAGGATCTTGATTTTCGCCGACCCAAAAGAAAGCCGGTCCCCGGCCTCCGGATGGACCTCCTCGATCTTCCGGTCAGCGAGATGTGTCCGGAACGCCTCATAAATCGCAGTATCCGTCTCGTAATCCGGGGTAAGGATCTGCTTTACCTCAAAGGCCTCCATCACACCGATCAGACCTGCCAGATGATCTTCATCATAGTGAGATGCGATCACGCAGTCCAGCTGCCGGACACCCTGATCCTTCAGATAAGACACGACCATATCCGAACTGTCTCGCCCACCGCCGTCATACATCACATAGTTTCCATCGGACTCCAGAAGGACCGCAAGGCCCTGCCCAACATCCAGGAAATGCACGTTCAGGCTGACCGCTTCATCCCCGTCTGCCTTTGCCTTATCCTTTTCTTCCAGAAGCTCCTCTTTTGCGTCCGCATTCTCATCTGTTTCCTCAGCTTCCGCTGCGGCCTTGCCTTCTGAGGCGCACACAGGGCTCGCCATGCAAAGGCACAGCAGCATACAAAGCAGCAGCACCAAAAAGCTGCCAGACTTCCTCCTCCATTTTTTCTCACCATGATTTACAGAACTCATTTGTCAGGCCCCCTTTGACAAGTTCTCTGTTTCTTCTGTTACCTATCCCATCAGGATGGAATTGGCTGCTATTTTGTTTATACCAATAATAACATATTCTAGACGATCGGGGAGTACCCTATCCATTATTCCATTGCCTCCTCCTTACCTTCCCTGCAGAAATTCAGAAAATCAAAGCAGGGACCGCCAGCAGCGGTCCCCGTGAGTTATTGCTTCCTGAATTCATTTGCAATTCAGAAGGATTTATGCCTCCTCACTTTTGGTTCTGGGCTTCCCGGTTCTTAATAAAGCAATCAGTGCAAGCACTCCATTGATCAGACACCAGTATGACCAGATAACAAGATCAGAATAGGATCCATGACAAGTAAAACCGATCAAAGCTGCCAATCCGAACAGAATGATTAACGCAATGTTCCCGTTTCTGTGCTCTGACTTGCGGGTGGCAATGGAAACGATCCCTCCCGTCAACAAAAGCACGGCTACGATTACTCCTGCTGTGCCGGAAATCTCTTCGTTGTTCGACATCGCGTTGGATATCCCTGCTGCGCAGGACTGGAATACGACCATAGCAGATAGGATAATGGATAATATCCCAGATACAAGCTTCCACATTTTCATCTTCGTATGCTCCTGCCTGTGTATTCTTCTGCCATCACTTTACTGCAAATGTTACAGGTTCTGAATCCGCTATCGTGTCATAAGTATTCAGGTCGTAAATATGGAATTTTAGTTCAACGTCCTCAACAGTTTCTATATCATTTTCTTCCAGCTCGCTTTCATACAGCGTAAGCTCATTTACAGACATTTTTCCACTGTAAATATCTGCATAATAGCCGCTGCCGCTCAGCATGAATCCATTTACAGAAAGATCAGCGGAACTGATGCCAATGTTTCTGTCTGTATTGTTCTCCGCATACAGAAGGATCGCCGTTCCCCAGAAGTTGTCCTCATCGACGGTTTTTCCGATAATACGAATCGAACCGTCATTGTACAGCTCCATTCCATCGTCAACAGGCTCACAGTCCATTTCATCAAATTTAGAGGTCTGGATCACGGCTCTGTCCGAATCAAATAAAGTATCATAGCTTGCAGAATCATAAACGTGGAAATAGATTTCGATCTGGCCTACATTCTCAATGTCTGCCTTTTCCAGATCGCTGCTCATAATATAAATCGTCTCATTTGATTTTTTGCCTGCGGCAACCTCTGCGGCGAAACTTTCTGTCACCATGTAGTTGTTCACGATCAGCGAACTGACGCTGATTCCAATATCCTGGGCAGAATTATTTTCAACCAGGACCTTTATTCCGTCTCCCCAAATCGGATCTTTTATATATTCCTTCGCGGTAACCACAATTCCGTCCTGATCCAGAAGGGTCTGCTCCTCAATCGTAACATCTGCCGCTTCTTCGGCAGGTTCTTCGACGGTCTCTTCGCTTGCAGCTGCTACTTCCTCCTCTGCTGCCTGTTCTTCTGCTGCCGAGACAGAGCTGGCTGTTTCCGGGGTGGAAGCTTCTTCTGCAGATCCGGCAGTTTCTGCCTCTGCTGTTTCTGACGCTGCCGCTACTACTTTTTTCTCTTCCTCTGATGGAGCGGCAGATCCGCAGCCACAGATAGATGCACTGACCATTGCTGCACACAAAAGCACGGCTGTCCATTTCCTTGTTTTTCTCATAACCTTCTCCTCCTGAAAAATTGATCTATCAATAATGCAGGATCTGCCCTGGTCAGAAAAACGGAAACAGAAAGCCGGGCATTTTTAAACGGCCCCTGCCCTATTCCTGTACGCCGCTTGACCGGAGCACCTCTGCATTATTTTCCTTCAGAAACGCATTGACATCGATGATGTCTCCCGGATGCTCATTGAATGCGATCATGAGCAGCGCATCCCGCGGAAATTTGGCATACAGCTCTGGAAAGGGATACAGACGCAGGGCTTTCTGGACCTCGTCCAGGGTAAAGTCCGCCGCATAGCACAGCCGCAGGATGATATCCCGCTGCCGTGTCCTTTTTTCACCGGAGAGCAGCTTGTAGCCGTACCGCTCCGGTATGTCTGCGGCCAAAAATACGGTCTGCTGCAGCATGCCCTTTTCTTTTATTTTTCCGCGCATGTACTCCGGAAATGCCGAAGCCTCCGCATACATGGCATCCTCGTTTTGCTTTAGGAATTCTCCTGCCTTATGTGGATGTGTGGTTTCCAACACCTTTTCCAGCTCATCCGTTGTTATGTCTTTCATTTTCTTTTCCTTTTGCGCTATAATGTTTTCAGCTTTTCCAGAAAGGAGCCCGCATCATGAACATCGAAGACCGGCTTGCGCTTTCCTTCTTCCGGGAGACCGCCGTGATCGACGAGGCTCACCGGGTAAGTGTCGTACAGCACAGCCAGACAAAGAAAATCGGCGTAAAGAAGATACTCTCCGTCTACAATGAAGATGTCTACCGGTACCTGATGGCCCATCCGGTCATCGGCATACCCCAGATCCTGTGTGTCTGCCGGGACGGCGATGATCTCGCTGTGGTCGAGGAGTATATCTCCGGCCGCACCTTTGAAGAGCTTCTGTCCGAACACGGCCCCTTTTCCGAGGAAGAGACCTGCCGCTATGGCATCCAGCTGTGCGGTATACTGGAACAGCTCCACGCCTGCAGCCCTCCGGTCATCCACCGGGATATCAAGCCGTCAAACGTGATGCTGACCTCGTCAGGTGCACTTTTCCTTCTGGATCTCAACGCGGCCAAGTTCTATCATCCCGGCGGCACCTCCGATACGGTGCTGCTCGGCACGAAGGGCTATGCAGCGCCTGAGCAATACGGCTTTGGCTCCTCCGATATCCGCACGGATATCTACTCGACAGGCATGTTCCTGAATGCACTCCTGAAGGGAGATTTTTCACCGGAGCCTGCCGCCGGAAGTACCCTGGGCAAGGTGATCGGCCGCTGTCTGCAGCTGAACGCGGCTGACCGGTATCCGGATGCGGCATCGCTCCGCAGCGCCCTGCAGCAGATCCTGACGCCGGAAGCGCCGGTAGATCCTCCGGTTTACAAGACCAGCAAGTGGATGCTCCCTGGTTTTCGTACGGGAGATCCCACACATATGGTCCTGGGTACAGCCGGCTATCTTATCATGCTGTACATTTCCTCAACTCTCAGCGTGAACGGAGTCGCTGGGCCGGCCATCTGGCTGGAGCGGGTCTTCTGCTTCCTTATGATGATCGGTGTCGTCCTGTTTACCAGCGATTACCTGGGTGTGCAGAGCCATCTTCCGCTCTGCAAAAGCAAGAAAAAAGCCGTCCGGACCTTTGGCATCCTCCTGTACGATCTTGCCTTTGTCATCGTCCTTATGGTTCTCATGATACTCTTGGAATAGGTGTTCTTCCACTACTGATTATACCAATCCCCTCCGCGGTCCGTTCCCACCGCAGCAGGGGAATCAACAAGACGATCCGGAACGCATGACAGCAAGATTCCAATTCATTTTGGGGCTTCTCATCTGGCTGGTGATCAATCTCTTCCCCGTCTACTGGATGTTCACGTTTTCCTTAAAGAACAACCAGGAGATCTTCGGTGAAAATGTCATCGGTCTTCCGAAGCACTGGCTCTGGTCGACCTTCTCCATCCTGCCGCTCTACCTGTTCCTGAGCAAGAAGATCCAGGAAAGCTTTATCGCAGGTACGATCAAGGGATAATTTCACAAAGGAATCATTACAAAAAGGATCCGATTCTCCTCCCCCGGGAACCGGATCCTTTTTGCACAATCATTTCAGATGAGCCGGCGGCACTGCCGGAATCTGCTGCTTCCTGCAGCATTTGTCAGCCATCCCGTCTCTGGTATTTCTGACGGTACTCCTTCAGTGTCATACCGGTCTCTTTCCGGAACTGCTCTCCCAGATGGCTCTGGGAGGAAAAGCCCAGATAATGCGCGATCTCCAGGAAGGAATATTCCGAATAGGTCAGCATGTTTTTGACGAGCCGTATCTTCTCCCGTCGTATATAACGCGAAATCGTAAGTCCGGTCTCCTGATGAAACAACGTTGACAGATATTTCGGATTCAGCGCCAGCGCCTTCGCGATCTCCTCCGTACCGATCTTCTGATGCAGATTCCGGTAGATGTAATCCTTCGCACGCTCCACATGTTCATTTTCTGCCGCTTTCTTCTTCTGCCGGTCATCCGGCACCAGCGGCAGCGCTTTATCACCGTCCGTTTTATACTGCGATCCATCCGGCATATGATCCGCCATTTCTCTTCGGGTGCTCTTCCTGTTTTCCTGCAGGACGCGCACCAGCCGCGCGAAATGATATTCCGCGCCGCGGCAGAGCCTGGAAATACTGCTCGGGATCCGGCACCTCTCCAGTTCGCTGATGTAGACATCACTGATGGCAAAGGCCAGTTCCGGTGCAAGCCCGCCCCGGATAGCGGCCCGGCTCGCGAGGGTGATGACGACAATGCAGATATTCTTCACATTGCGCAGACTGTCCTCTTCGTTCAGGACACCGAGTTCTCCCGCATATTCCTCCAGAATGCTCTCCTCCAGAGCTTTTACATCACCCTGCATGATCGCAGTCGTTTCCCGCAGCTCCTGGTCATACGGATTATGCCGGCTCTGGTTCTCCCGGATCTCAAACATGCGAGCTGCGACTTTCTCGTCCATTTTACGGCGCCGAAGCTCCGGGAGGCACTCTTCCTCCCGGAGCCGGCTGTTCTGTTTTACCCAGTCAGAGTTATTCACGTTCATTTTGGGATTCCTTGATGATCGCGGCAGAAACATTTTCCTGCGTCTGTTTGATTTTCAGTAGACGATCAGTCCTTCGATCCGGCCCAGCGGCCGTTCTCCAGATCTTCCACGACCTTGCCATAGTGCTTGTCCAGATCGAACAGCAGCAGGCAGACGAGGCCGACGACACAGACGATCAGCGGCACCCAGATGCAGGCGACATTGATCGAAGCGATCGCGGACGCGGATGTGGGATCCGCATCGAAGTTGCCGGCGGAAAGGATCCAGCCGAGCGCGGCAGTACCAAGTCCGGAACCGATCTTCATCGTGAAAGAAGAAGCGGCATTTCCCATACCGGTAGCCTGTACGCCGGTCTTCCACTGTCCGTAGGTGATGGCATCCTGCAGCATGCCGAACATGGTGGCAGCACCGCAGCCGAAGCCCAGTCCCTTGATGATGTTGGCGACAAAGACGATGCCGACATTCTGTCCTGCCAGGAAGGTCAGGATAAAGCCGACTGCGGATACGGCCATGCCGAGGAAGCCGGTCCAGCGCTTGGAGACCTTCATCATGATGATGGGCGTTACGAACATGATGCCCATCTGCGCCAGCGACAGAGCGTTCGCAAGTCCGGCATACGCGCCTTCATTACCGAGGACATACTGTGCAAAATAATAGTTGCTTCCGAAGAACGTGGACATCATGAAGTACAGCGCAAACAGGAAGATGACCATCAGGATCCAGTACTTGTTCCGGAGCAGGGACTTCAGCGCTTCCATGACGGAGGGGCCTTTTGCCTCACCGGCCTTTTCTGTCTCAGCTGCGTTGTCCACGACACGTTCCCTCGTGCAGAAGAAGGTGATCAGGTTCAGCACGACGAAAGCGATCATCAGGACGATCATGGCCATGGACCAGCCGAACTGGGAAGTATCGCTGCCGCCGAACGCCGTGACGAGCTTCATGACGACGGTGTTGACGGTCATGGTGCCGAAGGTCGCGAGCAGCATACGGAAGTTGCCGAGCAGACCGCGCTCATACTGATTCGTCGTCATCAGTCCCTGCAGGGTCGCGTAGGGAACATTCAGCGCGGTATAGAAGATCGTGGATACCAGATTGTAGGTCAGGAAAATATATGCGATCTGGAGCGTTCCGGTGAAACCGGCCGGCACGGAGAACATCAGCACCGTGCAGATCGCGAGCGGAATGCTGGCGCGGATCAGCCAGGGACGTGCTTTTCCGTATTTCGATTTCGTTTTATCGACGATACGGCCCATGAACAGATCCGATATGCCGTCAAAGATCTTGGAGATCGCCATAACGGAAGCGGCTGTTGCCGAAGGCACGCCGACGACCGATACATAGTATACCAGAAGGAATGCCGAGATTGAAGAATAAACGAGATTTCCGGCATAGTCGCCGATACCGTAGGCGATCCGCTCCAGCCAGGAAAGCTTCGCGTTGGGATCCATTGCTTTTGTATTCATGTTTTTTCTCCTCCTTTTATACTTCCGGGAACCATCCGAGATCGTGGCACTTGCCCAGATCCCACGAATCCCAGCCGATCCAGTTCGGTTCATTCACAGTGTCCAGCAGCAGCTTGTAGCTCCAGTAGAACCAGCCGGAGCCGTTCTGCCAGGCGTTCAGCGTCGCATTGGCGATGGTCTGATAAATGGTCTTTTTCTGCGCCGGCGTGAACATCTCCGTATTGTCCGAGAAGTCCAGGCCGTTCAGGCTCGTCTGGCCGCCCTTTGTATCCACGCCGACTGCGTAGGAGTTGAAAACACACCACTCTCCCACGACTACCGGTACATACTCCTGCACTTCGGCGATATCCTTTGCCCAGGTCTGTTCGATATAATTCATATAGCCGGTCAGATTCTGCTCACAGCCGAGGGCTTCCGCTACCATCAGATACTGGTGGGTGTCCAGCACGACGCGTCCCGCGAACTTCTCCTGCGTCAGGTATTCTTTCCAGTCTTTCAGGCGGAAAGCGTCATGGAAAACAACGTACTGATCTTCCGCCAGATGCGGCGCGATCCGCACAAATGCTTCGTCATAGAAGCCGCGCAGGAATTCGAGCGTATTGGGTGCCGAACCTGCTGCCAGTTCCGGATCCGCCGGCTTATAGCGGTTCATTACATCCATGGTGGACCACATCGGCTCCGTGATCGGCTCATTGATCGGCGTAATGCCGAACAGGCCTTTTCTGCCTTCATAACGGACCGCCAGCTTCTCCAGCACGTGCAGCACGAATTCCACTTCCTCCGGGCTCTGGCTCCATTTGCAGACGCCGCAGATGCCGCCGTTGTCGAATCCGTTCTGGGAAAGCGGGGCGGTATGAAGGTCAATCAGGATCTTCAGGTCGTATTTTTCGGCCCATGCGAAGGCATTGTCCAGATACTCAATACAGCCGATGAAGGGCGGACGGTCTCCGAAGATGAAATACGGGACGGGGATACGTACATGGGTCAGGCCGATGGAAGCAATCTTTGCGAAATCCCTTTCGGTGATATATTCGCTGCGGTGGATTAGCATCCTGGCTTCATAGACTTCCTTTGGCAGCTGTGTCGGCAGATAATATTCGTCCTCCGCCGTCGTGCCGTCAAACAGATGCGGGCTCATCCACTTCTCCAGGACCAGCCAGTTTCCGAGGTTGACGCCTTTGATAAACATGATTTCTCCTTTCCTTGGCAGATTTGCAAGCTGTTCTTTTAATGCCAATATAAAAAAAAACTCTCCCGATAACTATCAGAAGAGTCAGAAGTATATCAGATTTTTCAGAAGGTGGGGACAGTTTCTGTCTACGCGGATGAACCCGGGCACTTCATCCAGATGTAAGGGGAATTCTTCCCGCCGGTGTACCATATGCGGTCTTTGGTCTTCTATTACTTTTTTACCTTTTTCTGTCTCGTCTTAACAGATGCAATGCCGCAACGCCTGCCTTACTTTGCCTTTCTCACCAGTTCAGCGCTGTAGGGGGAAAGCTCCAGCACTTCTGTATATTCCTGGCCGCTGAGGAATCCCCGGCCTGGTGTCTGGAGCGGCACGCTCACTGCCCTGTTCGTGGTGTTCACATAGAACCAGGCATCCTCGGCCAGCGCTCTGGCCTGTACACCATCCGGAGTAAGAACATAGTCGATAAGCTTCCTCAGCAGATCAAAGACTTCAGCCTCCGGCAGATACGAAACACCCGGCGGACCTTCGTCTGTCACCAACCGGAGTGGCTGCGCAAAGGCGCAGCTGTATTCTTATTCCACGATGATCTTTGCCCGGGCAATGTTTTTGACCTGCGTAAAGATCTCTCAAAAGAACAAACACACTCAGTAGCTATGAGGAGCAAAAATTGGATAAAAAAAGGAGCCCCAAAAGGCTCCCTGCTGTTTTTCTGATTTTGGAGGCCGGCTCAGCGGACGAACCTGGCCATATAATCTGCGCTCTGCTCATCATGAATGACGATGGCACCTGCCATAGCAAAAAACTCTTTGTTCTCGTTCAGATAGCTGCGAAGAGCCTTGATCATTTTGTGCTGACCACGATTATTTTTCTTGTTTTTCATTTCTTTGGTATTTCCTTTCTGGATCAATTGGTACGCCGCTCATTGTAATACTTCCACAATTTTTGTCAAGCCATTTTGTGCATGTTGTCGATTTATTGCTCTTAAAAACGAATATTTTCCCCTCTGCACGATTTCATATCTGTACGGCCTGCTGCTATCCTTATATACTAAAGCTATCCATAAGCCAGGATCATACACATGCCTTCGGGCAGAGCGTGATCCGCCGGCCCTTTCGTATATTCTTTTTTTCTGTATCGGTATTTTCTTCTGAATATAAGGAGACGAGCAATGAAAAACTACATGGATACTTCACTGACTGCCCGGGAGCGGGCGAAGCTGCTGCTTAAGGAAATGACATTGGATGAGAAGATCTTCCAGCTGACCGGTGTTTTCTCGATCAAGGGCAGAGAAAAGGAAATGGCAGCCTTTTTCAAAAATGGCATCGGCCAGATCAGTACGCTGGGCTTCCGTACGTGCGAGAGCATGGAGGAAGCGGCTGCCTGGCAGCGGGAACTGCAGACGATGGTCATGGAGGCGAGCCGGCTGCACATTCCTGCCGTATTTCATATGGAAGGTCTCTGCGGTGCCTTTATACAGGATACAACGGCATTTCCCTCCGGCGTAAACCGCGGCGCAGCCTTTGACCCTGAGCTGGAGCAAAAGCTTGGTGAGATCGTATCCCGTCAGGAGGCCGCTTTTGGCATTACCCAGATCCTGGCGCCCGTCCTGGATATTTCCAGGGATTCCCGCATGGGCCGCCAGGCAGAGCCCTACGGCGAGGATGCGACCCTGTCTGCCGCTCTTGGCACGGCCTATACCCGCGGCATTCAGGAGACAGAGACCGCCGGCCGCCGGCCGGAGTCTGCTGCCAAGCATTTCACCGGCTTCCACCGGGGAGCCGCCGGCATCCACGGCACCGACATGGAGATCGGCGAGCGCCTGCTGCGTGAAGTCTATGCCAAGCCCTTCCAGGCAGCGATCACAAAGGCGGAGCTTCGCGGCATCATGCCCTGCTACTGCTCAGTCAACGGACTGCCCATGCACGCCAGCCGGCAGTACCTGACCGGCATGCTCCGCGAGGAGATGGGCTTTGACGGTGTGACCGTCTCTGACTACGGCGGGGCGGAAAATACCTTCCTGTACCAGAAGACCAGTGAGACCAAGGGCGAGGCCGGCTACCGCTGCCTCAAAGCTGGTCTGGATGTGGAGCTTCCGATGCCTGCCGCCTTCCGGGAAATGGAAGTTCTCTTTGAGAATGGCGAGGCCGATCCTGCTTACCTGGATACCGCTGTGCTGCGCGTCCTGGAGGCCAAGTTCCGTATGGGCCTGTTTGAGCATCCATTCGCCTTGCAGGGCGAGGATCTGGAGGCTGCCGTACACCATGCAGGTGACGACGAGGTCTCCCGCCGTGCCGCTCAGGAGGGCATTGTACTGCTCAAAAACAACGGCGCACTGCCGCTTTCCGGCAAGGAGAAGACCATCGCTGTCATTGGTCCTCATGCGGCCAATGCCCGCTACTACTTCGGCGGTTATACCCACCTCAGCATGGTTGAGGCCATGCATGCGGCCATGAACTCTATGGCCGGTGTCGGCGGAGGCGGAGACAGTGCCCAGGCCGAGATGGAGCGTGTCCCCGGCACCAACGTGCAGGTGGATGAGCGGGAGGACTTTGATCAGGTCCTGCGGCAGCTGGAGCCCGGATGCAAGAGCCTTCTGGAGGTGCTCCGCGAACAGCTTCCGGATGCCGAGATCTTCTATGCCCCCGGCTACCACAAGGCCGGCGCAGATGAAAGCCTGTTTGCTGATGCGCTGGCGCTGGTGGAAAAGGCAGATGTCGTGATCCTGACCCTGGGCGGCAAATGCGGCACCGGGTCTGTCGCGACGATGGGCGAAGGCATCGACAGCACCGATATCAATCTGCCCGCCTGCCAGGATGCCTTTATCCGTGAGGCTGCCCGCTGCGGCAAGCCCATGATCGGCGTCCATTTTGACGGCCGTCCGGTCTCCTCCGATACGGCAGACGCCCTGCTGGATGCTCTGGTGGAGGCATTTACCCCTGCCGTATATGCTGCGGAAGCTGTCACAAACATCCTCCTTGGAAGATACAATCCTTCCGGAAAGATGCCCCTGTCAGCTGCGTATGATGCCGGCCAGATCCCGGTATACTACAACCATCCGAACGGCTCCGGCTGGCACCAGAGCCCCAGCATCGGTTTCCAGGATTATGTCAATCGCCCGCATCAGCCCCGCTACTGCTTCGGCCACGGCCTTAGCTATACCACCTTTGCCTATACGGACCTTGTGATCAGCAAAAAGGAAGTCAGCCCCCTGGAGGAGCTGACCGTATCGCTGAAGGTGAAAAACACCGGCGCTGCTGCCGGCACAGAGGTGGTACAGCTATACCTGCGCGATGTGCAGGCCTCCATGACCCGACCGGTTAAGGAGCTGGCCGGCTTTGCCCGCGTGGAACTTCAGCCGGGCGAGGAGAAGGAAGTCACCTTCACCGTCCAGCCCAGCCAGATGGCCTTCCTCGATGAGGATATGAAGTGGAAGGTGGAAAAAGGCGAGATCGAGGTCCAGGCCGCTGCCTCCTCCGACGATGTCCGCCTGACGGACAGCTATACCGTCACAAAGAACGCCTGGATCGATGGACGTGCGCGTGCCTTCTGGGCCGAGGCCAAGGTACGCTGAGAGATGCGCGTCTGCCATCTTACGAAAATCGCATAGCGTACACGCCCCTGAAAAAAAACGCATTGCACAAGCAGCTTTGATCCTGACAGGTCTGCAGAATGCCTGCTTTCCTGTCTTCCAGGGGCATGTCCCTGCATAAAAAAACCGGTGTTTCCATGACCACTTCCATGTCATGGAAACGCCGGGTTTTTCTGTCCCAAAGGACCTTGCCTTTCTTCCGGACTTTTCTTCCGTGCCTTTCTTTCGTTATATGGCTGCTATCAGGAAAACAAAAGAAGACAGCCTCCCCAATTACACAGGTCGCATCCTCTCTCGTCAGAAGGCGATTCCCAGCCCCTCGATCAGCATGCCCCAGAAAATGCCTAATGCGAAGAGGAGGAGCAGGATACAGATATTTTCCTTCAGTCTGCGGTTCGTGCGGAACAGCACCAGAAGGCCGACGCCTGCACCGACCAGCAGGCCGGCGATCATCTGTCCTGCGCTGAGCATGCCTCCCAGATACATCTGGGTCAGCATGACCGATGCGGCGCAGTTCGGAATCAGACCGATCAGGCTGGCTGTCACAACGCCAAACAGCGGACGTCCGGTAAACAGTCCGGTCAGCACATCCTCTCCGACGCCCTCCACCAGGCCGCCGATCACAAGGGATGCAATAAAGATAAACAGGACAATGTGCAGGGTGTGGGTTAAGGCAGAAAGGAAAATGCTTCCCTCCTCTTCCTCGCAGCCGCAGTGCTCCGCCTCACAGAGGTCATGGATATGTTTTTCCTTCCCCTGCAGCCGTTTTACGCCGCGAATGACTGCATCGATCACCAGACCGGTCACCGCACCGATCAGAAACTTAGCGGCCAGGATCCGGATGATCGTTCCTATGGGTACCGCACTGGAAATGAATACCGGCAGCATCTCGTCTGAGGTGGAAAGGAATACCGCCATCAGGCTGCCCAGGGAGATCACGCCTCCCGAAAACAGGCTGGCAGCCGCTGCGGAAAACCCGCATTGCGGCACGACGCCGGCGGCTGCGCCAAAGAGCGGCCCGAGCCGTCCGACACCCGCCAGGGTGCTGATCGTCTTTTCTTCTGTCTTGCGCTCCAGATACTCCATCACCAGATAGGTAATGAACAAAAAGGGTACCAGCTTCAGGGTATCCATCGCCGCATCCAGAACAATCTCCACAATAAATTCAAAGTTCATACAAAATTTCTCCGCAATGCTTTTACGCCGCATCTATTTCATGCACCCGCGGCCATCTTATCTGGCTGGGGAACCGGAATCCCTGGTCTGCATATCCTCAGCGTTTTTTGTACTGGCTGCGCAGCAGCCACTTCTGGTCGATCTTTTTTACAGTTTCCCCGAAGCGTATGGTCAGGCGCACGGAGCTGTCGGTCTGGGTGACCGCCTCCACGATGCCCTCTCCGAATTCCGGGTGTGTTATGACGTCTCCTGCTGCATATTTTACCACACGATTTCTGCTGTCCTGATAGGCTTTTTCCCGGCGGGCCGTATCCAGCAGCTGGACGTGCGGATTTTTCATCGGATCCTTCAGCACCTTATCGTAATCCTGGCGGATCAGTCCCTTGCCAAAGCTATAATAGGGCGATGGCACGGCCCCGGTCAGCGAGCAGCAGTACTTCCATGCGCTGCCGTGACGTCCGCTCTGCCAGGCATACTCTTTTGGGATCTCCATGTGTGCGGCCATGTAGTGTGCATACTCATGGCGGTAGAGATCCATCTTGTCCTCGATGTGCAGGTGACTTGTATGCAGGTAGCCGATAAAAAGGAGCGAGAAGTAGAACTGTTCCTTCTTTTCCGGATCTCCCGGCGCCGTGTAGGAGCCCAGCACCTCCGGATCGAAGCCAAAGGTCACCGGAACATCCGCCCCGTGCAGACCGAACCTCTCATCCAGGCTTCGGTACAGTTTCCGGATCTCGGCAGACAGGGCCGGGACCTCGCGCCTCAGCTGTTTTTTCAGTTCAGGTGTGATCTCTGTTGTCATTTCCGCTCCTTGCGATCCTGCCATCCAGGGTTTCTGGATTCTTGAGGATTCCGGCTTATTCTGCCTTGCCGTCATTCCGAAGGATGACACGCCCGGTGCAATCCATAACGGCATCCTCCATGATGATCTCTCCGACACTGTCCGCCGTGATACATCCGGACCTGGGGTTCTTTACCGAGACGATGTGCCCCCTTACCTCCGCCTCCACATCGGAATACTCGAAGGACAGGTCCGCCTCCTCCATTGTGCAGTCCACAAGGCGCAGGTCCTTGCAGTAGCACAGAGGCTGGGTGCCGATAATCTTGCAGCCGATGAGGGTCAGTCCCTCGGAAAACCAGCCCAGGTACTCGCCCTTGACCACACTGTTGCGGACGGTAACGCCGTGGCTGTGCCAGAAGGCATCCTTTGTATCCAGGACGGAATCCCGGATCTCCAGGCTGTTCACATACTGGAAGGAATATTTTCCCTTCATCTGTACCCGGTCCAGGGTAATGTCCCGGCTGTCCAGAAACAGGTACTCGGAGGTGACCTGGGTATCGGTCAGGGAGATCCCGGCGGATTTCCAGCCAAATTCCGGGGACTCAATACGGCTGCCGGTGATCTGGATATCCTCGCACTCCCGCACAGCCTTGATGCCGCCAAGGACACAGTCCTCGATCCGGCCGTGCCGGGAATACCAGATGGCTGCCCGGGTCAGCTCGTCGAGAGTGGTATTCTTCATGCGGAAGGTATCCGTATGCCAGAGCGGATACCGAAGGGAAAAGCTGCAGTCCGTAAAACGGACATCCCTGGACTCCTTCAATGCGGATTCGCCATCCGCCGGCCCTGCAAAAATGCAGGAATACAGGTCGCCGTGCTGCAGATGGTACAGAGCTCTCTCTTCGTCGAACTGGGTGACTCTTATCTCTGTTCTATTCAAAGTCGTTACGTCTCCTTCTAATAATGTCATCTCATCCAGGAAAGCCTTGGCATTCCTGGCACAGCGCGCAGGATGTGTAAGCATCATTCACTGCAAGCATTTGCGGCTGATTTTTTTTGTAATTGGATATTATACTATAAAAGTGTACGCTGCACAAACGATTCTCTGCCGGCTCTGAAACCTTCTTTTTGCCGGCTCCAAAATCTTCTCTCTGCCGCCTCCAATACCTTCCCTCTGCCGCATCCAAAACCTTCTTCCTGAAGCCGTCAGGCTTGCTTCTGAACACCCGGTGCCTACTGCCTGCATCATGTCATTTCCCGGCCTGCGGCCTTACATTTATCATAGTTTTTTCATATAACAAAGCAATATTCCAAGTATTTTACTTTAGCAGGCTGCAGGCTTATGATGTAACCAGAACAGGAGATACACCAGAGGCAAACAGGAAAAACCCCGGTGCTCCAGATAATACATATACAGATTATGAAAGGAGCTGACAGTCATGAAGGAAGCATTTGAATTTCTGAAAAAGTTTGGTATTGCATTGGTTGAGGGCGCAGAGCTCCGCGAGGAGTATGACGGGATATTCTACGGAAAGATGTGATCATCTTTTCCCGAATAGCAGCAGACACCGGAAAAAGGCTGAACGAAAGGCAGGTACATACGTGATGGCTGAGATCTTTGATCCGATCCCGCTGATGCCGGCAGGGCTGACCGGTTTCTGAATGCGAGATAAAAATAGCGCAGACCAGGGGCGGCATATCCGCCCGGATAAGGAAAAACTAAGATAGAGGAAGGCTTCCCGCCTCCGGCATACTGCCGGTGGTCTGGGAAGCCTTTTCTATGCCTTTCTAAAGAGGCTCTCCTTTCAGTAACGCCTAATTGTTCCTGGCGCAGAGCACATAGTATGCTGCCTCTTCCCTTGTGCGCGTCTGCATCTTGGCTGCCGTTTCGGTTGGTCATGAATGTCCTGTGCAAGCACCTGTCAAAATCAGGCGCCCTGTGCTATACTCAGATTCAGGAATCCCCGATGGATCCTGCAGCTTTGTTCCTCTGTTTTGGCCCTCCCTGGCCAGGAAAGACATCTGCTTATGAAAAGTTATCTGACGTATAAAGGAAAAAATACACCCCTGACCTGGATCGGCCTTGCGACCTGGGGCGTTCTTGCCTGGATCGGCATGGAGGTCGTGATCGATTCCATCCCGGAAGGGGCTATGTCCGTGTTTGCTGCAATGATCGTGGAAGCCCCGTTCCTTGCCGGTCTTATCCTGCAGATCTACCGCATCTATTACCGTTATTACGCGGCAAAAATCGACCAGGTGCTTGGCGGGGTACACGAGGAGAGTATTTCCTTACAAAGGCTGGAGGAGCTCACCGGCATCCAGGATATCGCCCGGTATCTGGTGCCGATCCTGCAGCGCGAAATGATGGAGGACATCAAACTGGACACGCACAATACAAAGGTGATTTTGCCTGAGAATGTCCGGCCGGCCCAGAGCTATGTCGCCATCGTCTGCCCTCACTGCGGCGCCACCAATCGTGTGCCGGCGGATGTGGGCGGCACTTGTGAATACTGCAGCCAGTTTATCCAGGTAAATACCAAAAGAGATCCTTGGCAGAAGAAATGACTTCCAAAACAAAGCAGATACGGAACAGCTTGCAATAAACAAACCGGAAAGCGATATTCATCCGGAACAGATAAAAAAGTGAGGACATGCCATGCGCCTTTTTGTTGCGATCCAGTTTACCGATGAGATAAAGGATTCCCTCACCGGAGTCCTGCATGACCTGAAGACCCAGGGCGTCGGCGGTAAATATACCCCCAAACAAAACATGCACCTGACCCTTGCCTTTATCGGCGAGCGGCGGGATCCGGATGAGGTGAAGACCGTCCTGGCCTCCGTCCCCTTTAAGCCTTTCAAGCTCGGCATTGCAGAATCCGGAAATTTTGGAAACCTGATCTGGGCTGGTGTCAAGGGCAACCAGAAGCTGAAGACTTACGTGCGCGATCTGCGCGCGGCGCTGGATGCAGCCGGTATCCCCTACGACAAAAAGGAATTCGTGCCCCACATCACCCTGATCCGCGACGCCTCCTCCTCAAAGCCCTTCAAGGTAGCCGTACCCCGGCAGGAGATGATGGTCAAGAAGATCTCCCTGATGAAATCGGAAAACAAAAACGGGCGGATGGTCTACACAGAGATCTGGCACAACTGATCTCCTCGTCACAGCAGGTATATTTCCTGCAGGTTTTGGGCGCCCTTTCATCCGCACTGCAGGACTGTCTGTTATGGCGCCCTTTCATCCGCATTGCAGAACTGCCTGTTTTTGGTGCCCTTTCATCCGCACTGAGGTCTGCCTGCTTTGGATCAAAATTAATCCTGCTTCCTATTTCCTCGTAAGTTTTATTACGCAAAAGAAGGATCTCGGGCTTTGATAAGGCCCTCGATCCTTCTTTGCTTTTTCAGGCTATGTTTTTTCACAGCCTGTTTTTTATGCTGCGTTTGTTTATTCTGTGCTTCTTCGCTCTACAGCCTTTTCAAAGCTGTAGGCCTTTGCCAGCTCTTTCAGGTCAGCTACGGTAGCGTCCTTGTTGAATGCCAGCATTACGGCAGAAAGGTCTTCGTAATTGTAGGCATTTTTCTCAAGGCTGGAGGCATACGCATATTTTTCCGTGTAATCCTCCAGGCTGGTGGATGACCAGAAGCCCTGGGTCGCATAGAAGGGTCTTCCCTTCTCCCGCATCACGTCGGCATGTCCCGTCACTGCGTTGTACATGGCGGCAAAGGACGGGCCGATGATGGAACTGTATTTTCCGGTCAGATAATGCAGCTGTCCATTGGCAAAGAGCTGCAGATTCGCCTCGGAATAGCAGTCGACCATTCCCAGCTTTGCACCCTTTATTGAATTCAGCATCTTTGCTGCGGGCAGGACCGAGAGTACATTTCCATAGGGGTGCTCCGCATATTCCTTTTCGCAGGTCTCCAGGACCTCTGGAAACGTAAGATATCCGGGAGCAACGACCACCTTCACGGCATCGGACTCAAAATGGTAGGGTTCTTCGCTTCTGGCGATCTCCTCTGTTGTCTTGTCAAAGGTGACGTCATAGGCGTTCTGCAGGGTATCCAGGATGCCCACCGTACGGAGATAGTGCATCTCGTTGCCCATGCATCCGCCGCCGCTCAGGATGAAGTATTCATTTCCTTCTTCCTGCTCGACAAAATACCCCAGCATATCTGAACCGGCCTTGTACTCAATGAAACGGCCCGGTCCGACCACGCCCAGGAAATAGGGGTTCTTCTCGGCCTTTGCAAACTCCTCATTTGATACAGTACCGGAAGCCATCATGAAATAGATTCCGTTCTGCTCGCAGAGAGCCGTTTCGGCTTCCAGATCGTAGCTGTTGAAGGACATCACGCCCTCGGCGCCATAATCTGCAGCCTCCTGGATAAAGGCGAGCGCCTCTTCCTCAGATGCAATGCTGTCTGAATAGAGGAAGTTCACATTAAAAACACTTCCGATATAATCCTGCAGATACCTGCGGAAGGAGATGACCTCGTCATCTGTCCTGTCATAGATCAATACCGCAATGGTATGCTCCTCCAGATTCTCCATCAAAGAACTTCCGGAGGCTGCGCTTTGTGCGGATACGGTATCTGCAGATGCATCCTCTGTGGAAACAGCATCTGCAGTGTCAGCGGCGGCTGTATCTTCAGACACAGTTTCTGCGGATGATTTGTCTGCAGCTGGCTCACTCCCCCCTGTGGAACCGCAGGCCATAAGGGATGTCAGAAGTAATGTAGTCAGCGCCATTGCAAGCAATCTTTTCATGCCTCGCTTCCCTCCTGATCAAATAGATGACAGGCGACCTCATGATCCTCCGCAATTTTTTTCAAAAGAGGTCTCTCGTTTCTGCAGATGTCCATACACCGGTCACAGCGGTCACAGAAGGGGCAGCCCTTCGGCACATTCAGCGGGCTTGGCGCCTCACTCTCGATGCTCTCGATCTTCTTTGTGAAATCCATGCGGATATCAAAGATCGAGCCGAGGAGCGCCTGCGTGTAGGGGTGCATCGCATGGCTGCCGATATCCTCGCCCGGCATGACCTCGACGATGTTGCCCAGATACATGACCGCGATCTGATGCGCAAAGGACTGGATCAGACCGATGTCATGACAGATAAAGCCCATGGTAATGTTCTTTTCCTTCTGCAGCTTGGTGATCAGTTCGATGATCGTCTTCTGGACAGACACGTCCAGTGCGCTGGTTGCCTCATCCAGAAGGATGATCTCCGGCTCCAGGGCAATGGCCCTGGCGATGGCTACCCTCTGTCTCTGGCCGCCGGACATGTTGTGCATGTACCGGTCTGCCATCTCTGCAGGAAGATCGACCATCTCGAGCAGCCGTGCGGCCGTCTCGTTTTTCTGGGACGGCTTGATCCGCTTGAAGTTGAGCAGCGGCTCGCAGACGATGTCTCGGATCTTCATCTTGGGATTGAAGGACTGAGCCGGATCCTGGAAGACCATCTGGATGTGCTGCCGGTTCTGGCGCAGCTCCTCACCCTTCAGTTTGGTGATGTCCTTGCCGTGGAAGAGGATCTCTCCCTCGGTCGGAACATCCAGGGAGACGAGGAATCGCATGAAAGTCGATTTTCCGCATCCGGATTCACCGACGATACCCAGCGTCTTTCCCTTGTAAAATTTCAGGTTGATGTCGTTGCAGGCACGCAGCTCCCTGCCGCCGGCGGCCGGGAAGATCCGGGTCACGTGCTTAGCTTCAAGGATCAGATCCTTTTCGTCAAACATATCTCTTCCCTCCTATCGACGGTACTGCGTCAAGCAGCTTCTTCGTGTACTCGTTTGTTGACTCGTGCAGCATGTAATCCCTGCTGCCCTGGTCCTCGATCTGTCCGTTTTTCATGACGATGATATGATCGGACATGTAGCAGGCAACGCCAAGGTTGTGGGTAACCACGACCAGGCTCGTTCCATAGTTGTCACGAAGCTCCATCATCTGCCGGACGATCTGGGCCTGGGTCGTTACATCCAGCGCTGAGGTCGGCTCATCGGCAAAAAGCAGCTTGGGCTGATAGGTCATACCCATGGCGATACCGACCCTCTGGCGCATACCGCCGGAGAGCTGGAAGGGATAGCTGCGCATGACGTTGTCACCGGACGGGAGCCGCATGCGCTCCAGCATCGTAACGCCCTTGTTGAAAGCGTCCTGCTTTGAGATGTGTTCGTGGGTCTGGATGTACTCGATGTAGGCGGATCCCACCTTTTTTGTGGGATTCATCATCGCACCGGAATCCTGGAAGATCATGGACATATCCGTGCCGCGGATCTTCCTCCACTCACTGTCAGAAAATCCGAGAACGGACTTTCCTTCAAAGAGAATATCTCCCTTTGTAACCTTTCCGCCGCCGGCCAGAAGGCCAAAGGCCGCACGGATAACGGTGGTTTTTCCGCTTCCGGATTCACCGACGATGGAAATGATCTGACCTTTTTCCAGACTCATGGAAAAATCAACGACCGTCGGATGGTTCTTATAGGAGATCGTAATATTCTGAATGTCAAGCATTGCCATATCACTGCACCCCCTTACTCATTGCTTCTCGGATCCAGAATATCCCGCAGGCCGTCTCCGAGCATGTTGAAGATGACGACAGTGACAAAGATCGCAAGACCGGGGAAGACCATCAGCCAGGGAGCCTTCTGCATGTAGGCTCTGCCCTCGCTCAGCATGAGGCCCCACTCCGGTGAGGGAGATACGGCACCGAAGCCCAGGAAGGACAGGCCGGCCAGCTCAAGCATCAGGGAACCGATATCGGTAGCGGCTGTGATGACCAGAGTCGGCAGCGCGTTGGGCAGCATGTAGCGGGTCAGCATATACATGGTCTTTGAACCGGTAACGATGGCCGCCGAGACGTAATCCCTGTCTCTGATCTTGAGGACAAGGGATCGGGCAAGCCGGGCATACTTTGGCCAGGTAACGATAGAAATAGCGATGACCGCATTCCGGATGCTGGCACCCATGATACCGGCAACCGCCATAGCCAGGACAAGACCCGGGAAGGCAACCATCATATCAGCAATACGCATGATGACAGCATCCACGATGCCGCGGAAGTAGCCGGCGATAATACCCAGCACCATGCCGATCACAAAGGAAAGGCCCACGACGGAGAAGGATGCCACCAGAGAAATACGGGAGCCGTAGATAACACGGGCAAAAATATCTCTGCCCATCTTGTCCGTCCCGAAAATGTGCTCTGCTGAAGGCGGCTGAATGGCATCGGCCAGGGAGCCCTTTGTCGGATCAACGCCGCCGGTCACGACAGGCGCAAAGATCGACACCAGGATCAGGATGATGGCCATGATCAGGAAGAACGTAAACATTTTATATCTGGCGAAAAAATTTTTCTTCTGTTCCATATCCATCACCTCGCCAGTCTCAGTCTGGGATCAACAAAGTTGTAGGAAATATCTACGATCAGGTTGATCACCATGTATATAAACGCGATCCACAGGACATAGCCCTGGATCAGGTTGTAGTCGTTGGATGTAATGGCAGCAACGGCCAGACTTCCCAGACCCGGATAGGAGAAGATAACTTCTACGACCGAGGTTCCGCCGAGCAGAGAGCCCACCGAAAGGCCCAGCATGGTGATCAGCGGAAGCAGGGAATTGGGGAATACGTTCAGCCAGAGGATCTTCCATTCCTTGACACCGCGGGCGCGGGCGCCTGTGACATAGTCGGAACTCAGCTCCTCAAGGATCGCGGTACGCACCTGCCTGGTGTACTTGGCCGACATGGCGATCGCCAGCGTTACGCTGGGCAGGACCATGCTCTTGAAATCACCGCCAGAGCTGATGACCGGGAAATAATTGATCCGGACACAGAAAAGCAGCATCAGCAGAAGGCCTACCCAGAAGTTGGGCAGGGAAACGCCGAAGAAGGTGATTCCTCTGACCAGATAATCGATCCAGGAATCCTTTTTGACTGCCGAAAGCATGCCAAGCGGAACCGAGATGATCAGCATGAGGATCATGGCAAATATTGTCAGCTTCAGGGTCGGCCAGAGTCTGGCGACCAGAAGATCATAGACCGGTTTGTTCAGCGAAAAGGAGGTGCCCAGATCGCCGTGAAGTGCATTTCCGAGCCAGCGGAAATACTGGGTTAAAAACGGATCGTTGAATCCCATCTGCTCGCGGAGCGCCTGCACGGCCGATTCCGTCGGCATGATGCCGGAGGATGTCAGCATGATCTGTGCCGGATCACCAGGTGCCAGATAGGTCAGGAGGAAAGTCAGAAAACTGATTCCCGCGAGAACGATCACGATCTGAATCAGTCTGGAAATAATCTTTTTTCTGCTCAAAACAGTGTCCCTCTCATTACCTTCCATTCCGCCATCCCTTGCGGGAGGCGAAAACGTCATCTTCGGCAGCTCCGTCAGACGCAGCGGGGTCTGCCGATTCCTATGCAAAGCGGTACGGGCGTGTCCGCCTGTCCGTTTTGCGGGGTGTGGATGGGCTGCAGCTGCTTTCCTGCGTCCCTTCCGAGCAATAGTTACGGTGCCGCATAAAACGGCGTGACAGAGCTGCCGTGCCCAGGGCACGACAGCTCCGCTGTAAGCGGATCTTCTGACTCCGCCTCTTAACAAGATCACAGACCCCGGCCGCATTTATGCAGCCGATGGTCCAAAAGACCGCTTTTTATGTATGCCTCATCCTATGATGTCAGCCGTCTTTATTGCTTACTCAGCCGGTACGATCTCCGTAGACAGCCAGTAGTAATCTGCGGTGTGGATGTGGGCATAGCCAACCTTCTTTGAATAGATCATGGAGCTGTTGTAGTAGCCGTCGATGATCGCTACAGCGTCATTGATCAGGATCTGCTGCATCTGCTGGATGAGCTCTGCTCTCTTCTCGGTATCGAACTCAGTCTGCAGCTGCTCATACAGGGCATCATACTCTTCGTTCTTATATCCACAGTAGTTTGCCTCAGACTTGCTGTACCAGTTGGCCATGTACTCGTTCGGGTCACCGGTTCCCACGGTGGTCCAGTTGTTGTTGTTCAGGTCGTACTCGCCTGCAACCAGCTTGCTCCACTGATCATCGGAGCTGCCGTAGTCTGCAGTCACACCGATACCGACCTCACCAAGATACTGAGCGAAAGCATCGGAGAAGTCATTCAGCAGACGGTTCTCGTAGGATACGCATCTCAGGTTGATGTTCTGGCCGTCCAGCTCACGGATACCGTCGCCATCAGTATCAACAATACCTGCATCATCAAGAAGCTTTACAGCAGCTTCCGGATCGTAAGCATAGGGGTTCTCCAGCTTGTCATATCCATAGGACAGAGTGGAGGGCAGTACAGAGAATCCGGCAGTGTAAAGGCCGCCGATGGTGTTGGACTGGCAGATGGTGTCATAGTCGATGGCCATCAGGATTGCCTGACGCAGGGTGTCATTTGCCAGGATACCGTTCTGGTTCATCCATGCAAATCCGCAGCGTACACCAGAAGCGATATCAACGGTGAAGTTCGGATCCTCCTGGAGGGTCTGGATATCAGCAACGTTTGTGATGTTCTCGACAAGGTCTACCTGGCCGTTCTGCAGAGCCATGGCCTTTGCGGAAGCATCGCCCATGAACATGATGTTAACGGTATCATAAGGAACTTCCTCATAATAATACTCGTTCTTCTTCATCTCATAGCCGACCTGATCCTGGAAGGATACGACAGCATAGGGGCCGGTGCCGATAACGCCGTTGTTCCAGTCCGTGGTTCCCTCGACATCAACGATCTCGCAGACCGGATATGCCAGATTGCCCAGAAGGTTGGCATTTGCAGCCGGAAGAACGATGGTGATGGTGTTGGCTGCGTCGTCAGCGGTTACCTCAGCCTCATAGGGCAGATACTTCTCGGGAGTGGAGGAGCCGTTCGGTCCCTCGGTCTTCATGCGATCCAGGGAAGCCTTTACTGCAGATGCGGTCATGTCGGTGCCGTTGGAGAACTTAATACCCTCTTTCAGAGTGATTACCCATGTGGTGTAATCCTCGGTCTCAGCCTTCTCTGCCAGCCAGGGCTGTACGCTCATGCTGTCATCAAATCTGAACAAAGTCTCGCCGATACCAAAACGCATGCAGTTCCATGCTGCATTGGTCTGGTTGGTGGGATCGATCAGGCCATCGCCGTACATCTGGCATCCGAAGTTGAGGACCTTTGCGTCAGAGGAGGTCTCTGCCGCAGCTGCCTCCGTGCTGGCTGCTGCAGCGCCTGCATCTGTGGAGCTGCTGCTTCCGCCGCATCCTGCAAGCAATGAAGCACCCATCACGATGCTAAGGAAAATTGCTGCTGTTCTTTTCATTTTCATGTTTCCTTTCTTTTATGTGTTTTCTATTGAGATCTTCCGAAAGGAAGTCGTCTCCTTTTCCTAAGCAGTGTGAACCTTTCGTGCGCGGTGCGCGCGCGACTCACGATTGGCCTTCGAAGGCTTCGCCTTCTGGCCAATCCGTGCGATACCGACATCTCGCGTCAACAGACGCTCGATGTCCGTTGGCCATCGACTGTGCCTGCATACGCTCTGGCCTTATCGCAACTTCCGTGCGCGGTGCGTGTGGCGCTTGCGCCTCGCGGTGCGCGCGCGACTCAAATAAAAAACGCCGGCGATTCGCCGACGTTTATACAAACAGAAAAGCACTGACAGTTATGGTGCGCACTGTCAGTGTTTTCATGCTAATCCTATCGACCGTAAGAATCACACTGCACACAGACAGGCAAGTCTCCTGGCTTAGCGTCGTCGCTCGAGGCGCCTTCCCAGAGCAATTGCTCCAGTGACAAATCTGCCTCTCGCTCAGCCTTACAGTGACGGGATCGCAGCGGATTTTCACCGCTTTCCTTTTTCATCCTCTTTACGAGGAACCTGTCCGTTCTATTTAGTTGTCTGCTGCCGCCATCTGGCATTTCCTTTGTGCCATGCACGGATTCCGGCTCGTTCGGATCCCGAAAAGTGCATGTGCTGCCTGCGGCAGATGCATCGTATACCGTATAATGTTTCTAACTACAAAGTATTATATAGTAAATCACTATACTCCGCAAGTATATTCCATTTTGTAATATCTCCCCTGAGTGAGATGGGGGGCTTTCGTGTTTTAGTCCCCCTGGCTGAGCATCTGCGCCCGTTCCAGTTCGGCGTACGCACCATTTTTTGCCAACAGTTCCTGACGCGTGCCCATCTCCTGGATGCTCTTGCCCTCGATCACAGCGATCTGATCGGCATCGCGGATCGTGGAGAGCCGGTGGGCGATCACCAGACAGGTCTTTCCCTTTGACAGCCGGTCCAGGCTGGCCTGGATCTTTGCTTCTGTTACCGAATCCAGGGCTGAGGTCGCCTCATCCAGGATCAGGATCGGCGGATTTTTCAAAAATACCCGCGCGATGGAGATACGCTGCTTCTGTCCGCCGGACAGGACAATGCCCCGCTCACCTACAAAGGTATGGTAGTGCTGCGGCATCTGCATGATCTCATCGTGGATCTCTGCCTGTGCCGCTGCCCATGCCACCTCCTCGTCGGTGGCATCCGGCCTGCCGTAGCGGATGTTGTCCATGATCGTGCCGGCAAACAGGAAGACATCCTGCTGGATAATACCGATATTCCGCCGCAGGCTCTCCTGGGTCAGGCTCCGCACGTCCTTTCCGTCGATCCGGACACTGCCTTCTGTCACATCATAAAAGCGAGGGATCAGATGGCAAAGGGTCGTCTTGCCGCCACCGGAGGAGCCGGCCAGAGCAAAGGTCTCTCCAGGCTTTATGCACAGACTGACATCGTGCAGGACCTCTGTCCCGTCGTCATAGGAAAAGCTGACATGATCGAATGTGATCTCGCCCTTTGCCTCCTCCAGGGGCTGTGCGTCGGCCGCATCCCGGATCTCCGGCTCGGTACGCATGATCTCGAGGAACCGGCCAAATCCAGCCGTTCCCTGGGCATAGATCTCCATAAACTGCATCAGCTTCCGGATCGGCGTGGTAAAAGCAGAGATATACAGCGTAAAAGTGACCAGGTCGATATAATCCATCTCTCCCCGCATGATCAGCCAGCCGCCAAAGGTGATGACCGCCACCTGCATGAGGCTGACCGTCGCCTCCACGCTGGCCATAAACCGGCCCATGGCGCGGTAATATCCGACCCGGCTCTTCTTGAATGCTTCATTCGCATCCTCAAATTTTTCGTGCTCGACCTCCTCGTTAGCAAAGGCCTTCGAGGTCCGGATGCCCGAGATCCCGCTCTCGATGGCTGCGTTGATCTCACCGGTCTTGCGCTTGACCTCTTTGTTGGCGTTGCCCATGGCGATCCGCTGGTTCATGGAAAACCAGACACAGACCGGCAGCATGATGATCAGCACCATGGCCAGCTTCCAGTTGACCATCAGAAGAATCACCACCGAACCCAGCAGCGTAACACCGCAGGTCAGAATGTTTTCCGGGCCGTGATGCGCCAGCTCCACGATCTCAAACAGATCGTTGGTTACTCTGGAAAGCAGCACACCGGTGCGGTTATGGTCGAAAAAGCTGTAGGACATATCCTGCATATGCATAAAGATATCCCGCCGCATGTCGGCCTCTACCATAGTACCCATACGATGGCCGATGATCGTGACCATGTACTGGAAAAAGGCACGAAGCAGATAGGCCGCTGCCAGGATGCCCATGACGGCAAAAAAAGTGCCGTACAGGTTGGCCGGGAGCAGAGTCTGCATCGTCCGCCGGGAAATGATTGGAAAGGCCAGATCGATCAGCGAGATGGCCAGAGAAAGGCCCATGTCCACCGCAAAATCCCGCCGGTGCGGCCAGATATAGGACGCAAAGACGGACAGGTCGGACCGGGCATAATTGATCGAAGACAAGCTGAGTTACCTCCTGCTGCAAAGCAAATTATTACAGGCCTATTCTACAGAATAATATCTTTCTTTTCAAGAACGCCCGGGGACGGGCTGTAGCCGGTTCTCGGTGAGCTGTCCAACGGCTGTATACAGGCTGTACCCCGGCTCCAGGTGAACTGCCCAACGGCTGTAGGCAGGCCGTATCCCTACTATAGACGGACTGTACCAAGACTGTAGGCAGGCTGTATCCCTGCTATAGACGGACTGTACCTCAGCCAGATGCCCGCTCTTTTTTGGGCAACGCAAATTTATATCCCTCATCGCATCTTTTTTCCTTAACATAAGTCCACAGAAATGCTATGATGCCTGTGATATATGCGGAGAGGGTTTCGCGTTCCGGACAATTTGTTCAGAAACGCACCGACAATTGGTACCCAACGCCTTTTGATTCACTGTTTTTTGACATAATGCTTTTGCTCAATTTGAATCTTTTGACCTTTTCCGCATCTGGTCACTTCCACTGCCTGTACGCGTGCGGCCGGCTTTGTTTTTCTCCAGGCCTCGCATCTTTGTGCAGAGTACTTTAACGAACAACAGGAGATTGAATGATGAGAGCTGTCAGTCTGAATCAGGGATGGATCCTTCGGGAGGGTCTTTTTAATCTTCTGGCCGCAGAAGGCCCGAAGCTGATGAAAAAATACGGGATCGGCGAGGATACGCCTGCTCCCGGCGCAGTCATGGGCAAGAATGCGCAGACGGTTAACGTCCCCCACGACTACATGATCGCCAGCGATACGGCGGCGGATGCCCCGGCAGGCGCTGCCATGGGATATTTTACAGCCGGCGTGGCAAACTATACAAAGTATGTGGATATTCCATCCTGCTGGGAGGGCGAACGCATTTATCTGCATTCGGACGGCATCATGATGAATGCTTCTATTGATGTGAACGGCAGCCAGGTCTGCCAGCATCATTATGGATACACGCCTGTCTGGACAGATCTTACCGACGTTCTGCACTATGGCGCCGAAAACCGGATCACCATCACGGTCAATCCTTCCATGCAGCCCAACAGCCGCTGGTATTCCGGTGCCGGACTATACCGGGACATCGAGCTTGTCCATGTGCCGGCCGTCCACATCGCACCGGACGGCATCAGTGCCTGGACGAAGGAGATCGCGGATATTCCCTGCCCGGACGGCGGCAGCATGCGCACTGCATTTATCCATACGGAGACCGCCGTACGCAACTGCACGATGAAAAAGCATCTGGTAGAGGTTACCGTACGGCTGATTCCGGACGACGATCCCGAAGCCCGTCCGGTTCTTGTCCGCAGCACACAGATCATGGTCCGTGCCGGCGAGACGGCTTCCGCACGTATTCCCTTTGCCCTGCCGGATCCCAGGCTTTGGTCCGATGAAAAACCTGACCTCTACCGCCTGGAGGCCGAGGCAAAGGATCTTGGTGTCTTTACGACCTGCCTGCAGCCCTCCGATGCCTGCCGGATCCCGGCAGATCAGACCTCTGTCCTCTTTGGTGTGCGCACCATCTCTGCAGACGCAGTCAGAGGCCTTTTGATCAACGGCCGGAGCGTCAAGCTGAAAGGCGGCTGTGTCCACCATGACAACGGCCTCCTTGGCGCAGCAAGTCTGTATGATGCGGAATACCGCAAGGTCAGCCGTCTGAAAGAATGCGGCTTCAACGCCATCCGCACGGCTCACAATCCGCCGAGCGCCGTCCTTCTGGAGGTCTGTGACCGCCTTGGCGTCTATGTGTTTGACGAGGTTTTTGACGCATGGTCTGTGGCAAAGCAGCCCGGTGACTACAACCAGTTCTTTGCCTCTGACTGGAAAGCGGACATGCGCTCCCTGCTGCTGCGGGACCGCACACATCCCTCCGTCATCCTGTGGTCCACCGGAAATGAGATCCCCGAGCGCGCCGGCATGGCCGACGGCTATGCACTGGCTGCAGAGCTTGCTAACTATATGCGCTCCCTTGATCCCTCCCGCCCGGTCACCAACGGCATCTGCTCCTTCTGGTGCGGCCTGGACGACAAGAACCAGCTGCGGCTGTTTGAGGAATCCCTGCTCTCCCGGGAGGATGGAAAAAATGCCCAGGATGTCCAGAACCTGGCACCGGACAAAGACAGCATCTTCTGGGAGGAGCGCACGATTCCCTTTGCCGCTCCCCTGGATATCGTCGGCTACAATTATCTGGATCAGAATTATGAAAAGGACCATGAGATGTTCCCGGACCGGGTCATCCTGGGCACAGAAAGCTATCCGAAGGAGATCGACCGCATCTGGGCGCTGGTAAAGAAGAATGCGCACGTTATCGGCGACTTTACCTGGACCTGTTATGACTACATCGGCGAGGCCGGCATCGGCAAATCCGGTTTCTTTGATCCGGAGGATCCCCGCCTGGCCAACCCTCTTGCTCTGGTCGCCTCACACAATTCACCCTATCCGTGGCGGCTGGCAAATGACGCCGACCACGATGTGAATGGCGGTCTGATGCCTCAGGGCGTCTATCGTCACATCGTATGGGGCTCGGAGCGCACCGGCCTGTTTGTACAGGCACCGGAGCACTTCGGCAAAACAGAGCTCATCAGCGGCTGGGGCTGGGATGACATCACTGCCTCCTGGACCTGGCGCGGTGCAGAAGGCCAGCCGGTAAAGGTCGTCGTCTACTCTGCTGCTCCCGAAGTAGAGCTTTTCCTGAACGGAAAGAGCCTTGGCAGACAGGCAGCCGGCGAGGAAAACCGTTTTACGGCATCCTTCAACGTGACCTACGAGCCGGGTGTTCTGGAGGCAGTCAGCATCACCGACGGCAAAGAGATCTCCAGAAGCCGCCTCTCCACGGCAGGAACACCCGCAGCGATTCGCCTTGCGGCAGAGACGATGGCTCTCCATCCCGGCATTCTCCGGGCAAATGGCAGCGACCTGCAGTACGTAGCTGTCGAGGTCGTTGACGCCGACGGCCAGGTCGTTCCGGATGCCGTGCTGCAGACCACTGCCCAGGCCGAAGGCGCGGCAGTGCTTGCCGGATATGGTTCCGCGAACCCGCAGACCACAGAAAACTATACACAGGGGAAAGCAGCCACCTTCCGCGGGAAAGCCATGGCCATCCTGCGGACAGGATATACAGAAGGCGAAGTCGTCCTGCGCGTAAAGGCAGAGGGACTGCCCGAAGCAGAGCTGAAGCTCACGGTGATCGGAGAATAAGCAGGAAACGTTATAATATAGGATAAGCAAGAAGTGCTATACTATAGAATAAGCAGGAAATATTATCATACAGAATAAGCAGGAACTGCTATTATGTAAACTCTGATAGCAGTTCCTTGCAGATTGCCTTGCCTATCAGGCAATCGGAGTAATACCCCCCCCAAAAAAACACCGGCCTTCGGACAGATCAGTTCCGTCCAAAAGCCGGTGTTTTTTCTTTCCTACAGCAGATAGCTGATGCAGGCAATCACGATGCCCAGCACACAGCCGGCCACGACCTGGGTCGGCGAGTGACCGATAAATTCCTTTAGCTGTTCATCGGGACTTAGGTTTTCGTAATCCGCGTTGGTAAAGGTCAGTGCATCCCAAAGCTCATTGATAGCAGACGCATGCCTGCCCGATTCTCTTCGCACACCCATGGCATCATGCATGACGATGATCGCCAGGATAAGTGCGACCGCAAACACGGCCGAGTTGAACCCCATCTCGAAGCCTGTCGACAGTGCAACACTCGAGACTGTAGCCGAATGGGCGCTCGGCATGCCGCCGTCCCCCACAAGCCGCTCAAAATTGAGCGTACGGTTGACGATCGCATACAGAACCGTCTTTACGACCTGCGCAACTGCCCACCCAACAAGGCCGGTAATCAATATGCGGTTTGCCAGCAGCTGTTGAATATAGCTCATGTCATCCCCCGGAGTCCCGGCGATCCTGAAGTGTTACACATACCGGGATATTTCTGTTCTACCAGTATATCATACATCTGCCATCCCGTCGCAGGGAAATCTGAATTTCCGTCACTTTTCTTTTCTGTCTTTTTCTATCGGATGAAGCGCTGCCCATTTCTATCTGACGGAGCAGACATTTCCCTATCCATGCCTCCCTGTGCTATAATGTTTTATTATTGAACAGGTCCTGCCGGCAGCACCTCCGGTGCATGCTGCGCACCAAATAGTCATGCCGTCAGGATCGGATAGGATACCAGGAAACAAGAGCACCAGGAAAGGAAGAACACACAATGGATATGCAGCAGCTGCAGTACTTCCTCGTCAGCGCAGAAAAAGGCTCCCTGACCAAGGCGGCTGAGGCTTTGTTTACGACACAGCCCCACGTCAGCCAGGTCATCCATGCTCTGGAAAAGGACCTTGGCGTGACGCTGTTCGACCGCACCGCACGGGGAATCGCCCTCACCGCTGACGGCGAGCGGATCCTGGTCTATGCACGGAACATTGCAAAGAACACTGACCTGATCCGGGAGGTGGCCGAGGATTCCTCCGCCGGACGGCTGCGCATCGCTGTCAATCCCAGCAGCAGCCTGGCCTTTCTGGTGGAGCAGTTTTTCCAGAGCCAGATGAAGCAGGAGCTGTCTTTGCAGTACACCGAATGCGGAATCGAGCAGATGCTCGGTCTGCTTGAGGAGAGCCGTTACGATCTCGGCCTGCTGTTCGTGGCTGTCAGCAAGCTGGCTGCCCTGGACCGTCTGGCAGAACGCCATCATCTGGTCTACACGCCGCTGCGCCTCTCAGATCTGGTGCTGCACGCCGGCAGCAAAAGCCCATTCTATGGCCGGCCGCTGATCCGGCCCGAAGAACTGGATGGATGTGCCTGCATCCAGCTGGAGGATGATTTCTTTTCCGTTGAAGAACTTCTGATGGACGATCCGGCCTTCCGCAGCGGAAAATGCGCACTCCGAAAGGTCATCCGCACCAACAGTGACCATCTGATGATCCACATGCTGCAGGAGACCGGTCTGTGCAACCTGGGCACCTACTGGCAGACCAGAGATTATTCACTCCACGGCTTCTCCATGTCCGTCATCGACGGTTTTCAGCAGCAGATCTCCTTTGGCTATCTGCACGCAAAAGACCAGCCTCTCCGCCCGGAAGTCCTTCCCTTCCTTGCCATGATCGAACGTGTTATCCAGGAAGGCTGACCCATAACAAAACCTTATATGCTCCACATAAAAAAGCCGGAATATCCGGCTTTTTTCTATTTCATCTATAATAAGGTTATAACACCACATTGCGGACAGTGCGCAGTGTGCCCATGTGTGCTGTGTATGCTGTGTGAGCTGTGCGTCTGTATGTTATGTTAGCTGCGTGTCTATGTGCTATGTGTTATGGCCGCAGTACTATGCACAACAACCGGCTTTGTTTTTTTCTAAGCCGGCATGGCGGTATGCGATGCGGCGGTTCGATCTTTTTTCAGTTTTTTTGTTTTTTGAAATGCGGGGCAGTGCAATGAAGGCAAACGCTACAGATCCCATACATGTTGAAAACGGGCCAATCGGCAGAACGCTTCTCTATTTTGCCGTTCCGGTCCTGCTGACACAGCTCCTGCAGGAGCTTTACAGCGCAGCTGACTGTGCTGTCGTCGGTCATTTCTGCGGCAATTTTGCCCTGGCCGCTGCCGGCTCCTCCGCTCTTCTGCTGTCCACGATGATCAACTTTTTTGTCGGATTCTCCTCCGGCATCAGTGTCATCACCGGCCAACTCTTCGGCGCCTTCCGCTATGCTGACCTGAAAAAGGTGATCACGGCGGTCTTCCGCTTTGCCCTTCTGTCCGGTCTGGCGATGACCCTTATCCTGTATCTGTGCGCCGGGCCTATTCTTCGCCTGCTAAACTGCCCTGCAGAAGTCATGCCGGATGCTCTGGCCTACCTTGGCATCATCCTGCCCGGCCTGTCGGCCCAGCTGATCAGCAACATCGGCATCGCCATTCTCCGGTCGGTGGGTGATACCCGGACGCCGCTGATTCTGTTTCTCTATTCTTCGCTTTCCAACCTGATCCTGGATCTGTTTTTTGTCGTCATTCTTTCCATGGGGATCCGTGGTGCGGCGCTGGCCACGCTGCTGGCCCAGCTCTTCCTGGCAGTTCTGATCATCCGGCGGCTTCGCCGGGCAGATCCCACCTGGGCACTTCGTTTTACCGGACCGGCACTGTCCACCACCGGACTTCTGAAGCTCCTGCAAAAAGGTGTTCCCGCCGGCATGCAGGCGCTCTTTATGAGCATCTCCTCCCTGCTGGTCCAGATCTCCATCAACAGCTTTGGTGCCGACGCAGTTGCCGACATGACCGTGTATGCCAGGATCGAGGGCTGTCTGTATCTGCCCTCCTTTGCCTACGGCATCGCGCTGACCGCCTTTATCAGCCAGAACGCGGGCGCGGGACGCTATGACCGGATCCGAGACTCCGTACAGCTGAGTCTTCGGATCATGTGTCTGATCATGATCCCCTTAAGCATCGTTCTCATGTGGACGGCGCCATATTCCCTCCGGCTGTTTACCAACCAGCAGGGCATCCTGGACAATGCACTGGAAGCCGCCCTTTTGACGTTCCCCGTCTACATCATCTATGCCATCAATCAGGTGTACCTCGGCGCCATCAAGGGTCTGGGCGACACGGCCTGGCCCATGGTCTGCACCCTTCTGTGCTACAGCCTCTTCCGCGTCATCTGGTGCCATCTGCTCATCCCCTTCTTCCCCACCATGCGGGTCGTCTACCTAAGCTATGACATCAGTTTCTTCCTGATGCTCTTCCTGCTGCTGCCGCGCTACCGCAAAATGCTCCGGCAGCACCTTGTGCAGCCGGAACCGGCAGCCGCGGTATAAAGCTGCGTGGTCAGAAGCAAAGGGCTGTGATTTCGATTATCCGAAATCTGCAATCGCGTTGTAAAGTTACATGCTTTTGACTAAAATCCAGTCGTTCCGATTATCTGCAGTCTGCAGCCCTGATGTGACATTACATGGCGGCAAGCATTTGGTACAGATAGATAATTGCCGGGATCGTGATGACCGACAGGAGCGTCGAGACAATGACCGTTCCGACAGAATACGCATAATCCTTGTTATGCAGCTGAGCATACACCGCCACGTTGGAGCCCACCGGGCAGGTAGCCGTGATCATCACTACCATACGAATGTCTGCATAGATGTCCGGAATCAGCAGGAGCAGCAGTCCCATCGTAATCAGAGGAATGACGATCAGTCTGACCAGCGTAACCAGATAGACCTCCCGTCTTCCGAAAATAGACGGAAGATCCGCCGCTGCCAGGTAGCAGCCGATGGTAAACATCGCCAGGGGTGTGTTGATGCCGGTAACTGTATCCAGCACGCGCATGGCAATGCCCGGTACCGGAACTCGCAGGAAAAACAACAGAAGGCCAAGCGCTGTCGCCCCAAAGAAAGGCGCCTTCAGGATCGCCTTCGGGCGGATGGAATCCGAACTTCCGGTCATGATGGCAACACCGTAGGTAAACTGGCCGATATTGATCGCTGCAATAAAGCTGGCCATATAGAAGACCGCCCCGTCAGAAAATGCGGCAACGACCAGCGGAACACCAAAAAAGCCCGGGTTGGAAAAGGAAGAGGCAAAGCTGGCGATCGCATCCTTCCGGAAAAGCAGCCGGGAGATCACGATCGAAAGCAGCACAGAGCCCACGCCGGCAAGACCCGACACAGCCAGCCCGGTCAGATGGGCAGCATCCCGCTCCACCAGAAAGCCTTTGATGATCACACAGGGAAGAACCAGGTGGATCAGGATATTTCCAATGGATCGGAGGCCTTCCTTCGTGATATAGCTCTTTTTAAACAGGTAAAAGCCGATCGCGCTGAGCAAAAACATCAGCAGGATCTGATTCAGGATGATCAGTGCTGTCTCCATAATATGTCTATCCCTTCTTATTTCATTATTCACTCTTCATAATTTCTGCAGTCTTGCCGCTGTCTGATCCCGGCATGAGTCAACGGAAACTGACCGCATGCAGCGTGCATTCGCGCGCATTCTCTGGTTCCTCTCCAGCCCCGGCTCTGCATATGCCAAAAATCTGGCTGTGTGCAGATCTGCATCGCTACCATAATACCATCCATGTTCCAATTCGCAAACTGTAAAATTTCCGGCAAAAACATTTTATTCCGATTGTGATTGCGCGCATTTCCCTCATGCACTATAATAATTGGTACACATTCGGACGAGTGAGCAGAATCCTGCCAAAAGCATCCGGTCCGGAAGGCTCTGCAAAAACAGAGCAGGGATACGCATATGCAGGTAATGTAATGCATGGCGGATCCTTTCCGCGGATACGGGTACTACATCAGGAGTCCTATCCTGCTCACCACAGTTCACGCTTTAAGCAGGAGGAAAATTGAATATGAACGGTGCTGAAGCAATGGTCAAATGCCTGGAGGCCGAGGGCATCACCCGGATCTTTGGATACCCGGGGGTGGCGATCGCGCCCTTTTACGAGGCATTGTACAACTCTGAACAGATCGAGCACATTCTGGTACGGCAGGAGCAGGCTGCGGGACATGCGGCAAACGGCTACGCCAGGATCTCGAGAAAACCGGCGGTCTGCGTGACCTCTTCCGGTCCCGGAGCAACCAACCTGATCACTGCGCTGGCGACAGCCTACGCAGACAGTATCCCGATCATCGCGATCACGGGTCAGGTGGACAGCAGTCTCCTTGGCAGGGACGTATTCCAGGAAGCGGATATGCGCGGAGCGACCGAGTCCTTCGTCAAATACAGCTATCTGGTAAAGAATGCGGATGACATTCCCCGCATCTTCAAGGAAGCTTTCCACATCGCCAACAGCGGCCGGAAGGGTCCGGTGCTGATCGATATTCCCTGTGATGTTCAAAAGACAAAACTGAAAAAAGAATTCCGTTATCCCGAAGAGGTCAACCTCCGCGGCTATAAGCCCAGCACAAAGGGCAACGCCCAGCAGATGGCCAAGGTGATCCATGCCATCAACAAGGCAAAGAAGCCTCTGATCTGCGCAGGCGGCGGCGTCATCCTGGGCGACGGCGAGAAATGCGTGCAGAATTTCTGCGAGAAGTTCAACATCCCGCTGGTCCACACCATGATGGGCATCGGCGTCATGGCCAAGAGCCATCCGCTGTATTTCGGCATGCTCGGAAACAACGGCAAGCCCTACGCGAACCGGGCAGTATCCAAATGCGACCTGCTGATCGTCGTCGGCGCCCGTATAGCAGACCGCGCAGTGCCCAAGCCCGAAAACCTGGAGCGTCAGCTCTCTGTCATCCATATTGATATCGACTCCGCCGAGATCGGCAAAAACCTTGGTCCCACGCTTCCCCTGGTTGGTGATGTCAAGAACATCTTCACCGCTCTTGCCGAGGCAGACATCCACATCGATACCACCGAGTGGATCCAGACACTGGAAGAGATCAAGCACAGCACCGTCGATCACCGGACCTGGAGTGACAAACTGGTCAATCCCATGATCCTGGTCCAGACCCTCTCCGAAAAGATGGAAGATGATGCCATCTACGTCGCTGACGTAGGCCAGAACCAGCTCTGGTCTGCGGACAACTACGTCATGAAAAACGGCCGGTACATGACCACCGGCGGCATGGGCACCATGGGCTATTCCATCCCGGCTGCAGTCGGTGCCAAGATGTGTGAGCCCGACAAGCAGGTCGTGGCAGTCTGCGGCGACGGCTCCTTCCAGATGTCCATGTACGAGCTGGCAACTATCACCATCAACAAGGTCGGCCTGAAGATCCTGGTCATGCGCAACGAATACCTCGGACTTGTGCGGGAGCACCAGCAGAAGGTCTACGAAGGCCATTACTCCGGCGTACAGCTGTACGACTATCCGCACTATGACAAGATCGCAGCAGCTTACGATATGGACTACTTCGAGTGCAGCTCCAATGAGGAGCTGGACGGCACCCTCGATGCCTTCCTCTCCTGCAAAAACGCCTGCATTATGGTCTGCAACATCGACAGCAGCAACGTCGTCATCTGAGAAAGGAGAGCGTCATGAAAGGTGTTTTTTCTGTATTAGTAGAAAATAAAGACGGTGTACTCTCCGGCATTTCCGGCCTGTTCGCCCGGCGCGGCTTCAACATCGACAGCCTGGCCGTGGGTGAGACCGACAAGCACGATGTATCCAGCATGACGATCGTCTCGACCGGAGACCAGAGAACGATCGACCAGATTGAAAAACAGCTGAACAAAAAGCTCGACGTCATCAAGGTACGCCGCCTGGATGAAGTGCGCTGCGTATCCCTGGAGATGATGCTGATCAAGGTATCCTACTCTCCGGCAAACCGCGCATCCCTGATCGAGATCTGCAGCGTAATGGGGGCAAAGATCCTCCACGTCTCTCAGAAAAACATGGTGATCGAGCTTCACGCAGAACCCGAAGTCCTCTCAGACTTCGTCGAGCTGGTCAGAAGCTTCGGCATCCTGGAAGTCCAGCGCACCGGAACGATCTGCATGTCAAAAGGATAAGCACAAAGCATCCAATATGGCTGGTCCAGATGCCTGTCATAAAGCTTAGACGCCTGTACGGCTTGCCAAGATGCCTGCCATAAAACCTGGACAGATGCCCATATGGGTTACTAAAATGCCTACCATAAAACCTGGACAGATGCCCATATGGCTTGCTAAGCTGCCATAAAGCTTGGACAGATGCCCATATGGCTTGCTAAGCTGCCATAGAGCTTGGACAGATGCTTGTACGGCTTGCCAAGATGCCTGCATATAGTTCAGGCAGATGCTTATCACAAACCTATTTAGAAAGAACGAGGTGACATAATGTATATAACTTGTCTTGATGTAGAAGGCGTACTGGTTCCCGAGATCTGGATCGCATTTTCTGAAGCCAGCGGGATCCCCGAGCTGAAACGCACGACACGTGATGAGCCGGACTACAACAAGCTGATGAATTGGAGACTTGGCATCCTGAAGGAGCATGGTCTCGGCCTCAAAGAGATCCAGGATACCATCGCAAAGATCGAGCCGCTCCCCGGCGCAAGAGAGTTCCTGGATGAGCTCCGCTCCTTCTCCCAGGTCATCCTGATCAGCGACACCTTTACCCAGTTTGCAACACCCCTGATGGAAAAGCTCGGCTGGCCGACCCTCTTCTGCAACACACTGGAAGTGGCCGAAAACGGCACCATCACCGGCTTTAAGATGCGTATAGCAAACTCCAAGCTCAGCACCGTAAAAGCACTCCAGTCCATCGGCTTCGAGACCATAGCCAGCGGCGACAGCTACAACGACCTGGGCATGATCCGGGCCAGCAAGGCCGGCTTCCTCTTCCGCAGCACAGAGCAGATCAAAGCCGACAATCCAGACCTGCCCGCATACGAAGAATACAGCGAGCTCCTCGCCGCCATCAAAGCAGCCATGGCTGACTAAACAGCAAAAAAACAACAAAAGAAATTCAAACTTGCTAAACAATAACCCCCTGGCCAGTGATCTTATCTCAATGGAAATCGCTGGCCAGGAGTTTTTTTGTCTTTCCCACAATTCTCTGATTAATAAACATGGCCCAGATGGACACACTCTGCGCCGGCGGTTGACTCAGATACGGAAAACTCATCATTTGAGTCAACTCTATTGATGTAAATTCATGATTCCGGACGTGCCCTGATGACTAAGTTTCTGGATGACCAATTCTTAGCCACCCACTGTGCGTATTCGCGAGGAAATCCTGTGACTAAGACTCTGATCATTCTTTTCTTTAGCCACCCACTGTGGATATTCGGGAAGAAATCCTGTGACTAAGACTTTGATCATTCTTTCCCTAGCCACCCACTGTGGATATTCGGGAGGAAATCCTGTGACTAAGGCTCTGATCAT
>OCTX012288902.1_pt1 | contig 66508 bp, 53 predicted proteins | sample 1539691 | NCBI WGS metagenome assembly OCTX01 (sample SAMN02144231, study PRJEB22623) | gut metagenome | biome: sheep rumen | host: Ovis aries | place: New Zealand
GTTGTAGCCTCCGGCGGATCGCAGACGCGCACAGTGGGAGGTGCTTACGCACCGTGCGCGTCGCGGCAAGAACGCCGAGGCGTTCTTGAAATAAAAGTGCAGTCCATGCCCGAACTATTCCTTTGGCTGTTATTACTTTGACATTTTATTCTTTTTTGATTATACCACACTCCCGCTGCTCCTCCTGCATTTCCTGCATACTTTTCCCCCATATTCCTTGCTCCCATAGCCTCTCCTCTACAAGAATTGCACACAATATACCTCTGGTTTTTATGCGCTTTCCACATTGTTGTTTACACCTGCCGGTGCTAAAATTAAAATTAATATGAGAGGGATCTGCTGACCGGGATCCTTTTCTGATTGCGGACCGATATCTGGTCATATAAGGAGGGATTTTCTATGGCAGTTGATTATGCAGCATTAAAGCAGCTGGCGCTGGATTGTGGCTTTACCAATGCAGCAGATCTGGATGTCTCTACGATTATAATCCGGCAGGAGGTACGGGATGCCTGTGCCGTCAATACCTGCGGCTTCTACAAGAAAAGCTGGGCATGTCCGCCCGCATGCGGTGAGTTGGAGGAATGCTCAGAGCGCATCCATAAATACAGCAAGGGCGTCATTTTCCAGACCACCCAGGAGCTCGAGGACAGCTTTGATTTTGAGGGACTGATGGAGCTCGGAGAGAAGTTCGGCAAATCCGTCAAGGATTACAATGAAAAGATCAAGGAAATGTTCCCGGATGCTATGGTTCTCAGCGCAGGAACCTGCACGCTCTGCAAGAAATGCACCTATCCCGATGAGCCCTGCCGTTTCCCGAACAAGCGGCTCTCTTCCATCGAGGCTTATGGCATGACCGTAAATGAGGTGTGCCAGAAAAATAATATTCCCTACAATTACGGACCGAATACCATGACCTACATCGGCTGCGCCCTGATTGAGTAATCCGGTCAGAGAGCAGGTTTTCTTCCCGGCAGACCAGGCTGTTTTACCTGTCGGTTCCCTGCCAGTGGTCCATGAAAGGAGGACAACAATGGATACAATTATTACAATTGGACGTGAATATGGAAGCGGCGGTCACTGGATCGGAAAGCTTGTCGCCGAGCAGCTCGGTATTCCGCTGTACAACAAGGAGCTGGTCGACCGTGCAGCCAAGGACAGCGGACTTGGAGAGCTTTTCTTCGAGGAGAATGACGAACAATACAATGATTCCTTCCTCTTCTCGCTGATCATGGACAGCAATTCCTTTGGCTATGCGTCCGGCTACATGGGCGAGATGCCGATCAACGAAAAGATCTTCCTGGCCGAGTTCGACGCCATTAAGGCACTCGCGGCCGAAGGCCCCTGCGTTTTTGTCGGCCGCTGCGCTGATTATGTGCTGAGAGATAATCCGAATGTCCTGTCCTTCTTCATTTATGCAGATCTCCAGGACCGGGTTCGCCGGATCGCCGATATTTACAAGATCTCGCCCGAAGAAGCACGCGAGCGGATCCGCCGCACGGACAAGAACCGCTCCAGCTATTACAATTTCTACACCAATAAGGAATGGGGAAAGAGCGAGAGCTATAACATGTGTCTGAACAGCTCACTGTTCGGGATCGATGGATGTGTGGACATCATCAAGCATGCCGTCGAACTTGGCTCACCCGCTGGCCTGACCGATCCGAAATACGAAAACGAAGAATAAATAATTGAAAAAATGCAGGCTGCCTGATCAGACACAGAAGTGTCCGGTCAGGCAGCCTTTTTTCATCTTATCGTTTGTTTGTATCCTCTGCCGGCCGCCATACCATCTCGTGCCAGACGGATCCGCCCCAGTCGGAGCCGGATATCCCCAGGTCTTTAAAACCCATCTTCCGGTACATGGGCACCTTCTCCTCTTTGCAGGTAAGGACAGCAATGCCCGCATCGCCGCTTCGCTTCCGCAGGGCATCCTGAACGATTTCCATAAGTCTTCTGGCAATCCCCTTCATCCGGTGCTCCGGCAGGACCTCGAGACCAAGGAGCATGAGATTTTTTCCCTTTGGGTCGAACAGTTCCATATCTTTGAAAAAATCGTCCCGGAATGTCTCCTCATCTGTCGGCAGAGCATTGATAAAGCCGGCCAGCTTTCCGCTGCTCCGATCCTCGGCCACAAAGAAAAGATCCTGGCTTCTCATGATCCGGTTTCGCATCTGCTCCTCTGTACAGATCTCATTTGGAGGAAAACAGATCCGCTCCATCTGGGCTGTCTGTCCGATCTCCTCCGGACGGATCAGCCGAAACAGATATTGTTCTTCCAGGTTTGCATCCATCGATCCTGCTCCTCTTGCTGTCTTTTTTAATTTTCCCTGCCCACCTACAGAAGACAAAATGTCAGCATTCCTTATTTCATCCAAGGCACGGCAAGAACGCCGAGGCGTTCTTGAACCATCAAAACAGTCTGCGCGTGGCGGAGACTTCTTATTCAAATTCGATCGTTCCCGGCGGCTTTGACGTGATATCGTACAGTACGCGGTTGACATGGCTGACTTCATTGACGATCCGGCTGGTCACTGTTTTCAGGACCTCGTAGGGGATCTCGGCAGCGTCTGCCGTCATAAAGTCGATCGTGTTGACTGCGCGAAGGGCTATGGCATAGTCATAAGTGCGCTCATCGCCCATAACGCCCACAGAGCGCATATTGGTCAGCGCAGCGAAATACTGGCCCACCGTGCGGTTCAGTCCGGCCTTCTCCATCTCCTCACGATAGATGGCATCTGCTTCCTGGACCATGTGTACCTTCTCGGCTGTGACCTCGCCTACGATCCGGATGCCCAGTCCCGGGCCCGGGAAGGGCTGCCGCATGACCAGATACCTGGGAATGCCAAGGTGCAGGCCGACCTTTCTTACTTCGTCCTTAAACAGGAGGCGCAGCGGCTCCACGATCTCCCTGAAATCAACATAGTCCGGAAGACCTCCGACGTTGTGGTGAGACTTGATGGTCGCGGATTCGCCGCCCAGACCGCTCTCGACCACATCCGGATAGATCGTGCCCTGTACGAGATAGTCGACCTGGCCGATCTTCTTCGCCTCCGCTTCAAATACGCGGATAAACTCTTCGCCGATTATTTTTCGCTTTGCCTCCGGCTCAGTGACCCCTTTCAGCTTCTCATAGAAACGATCCTGGGCATTTACCCGGACAAAGTTCAGCTCATAGGGTCCCTTCGGGCCGAAAACTGCTTCTACCTCATCGCCTTCGTCCTTGCGGAGGAGGCCGTGATCAACAAATACACAGGTCAGGTTCTTGCCGACAGCTCTTGACAGAAGCACTGCCGCAACGGAGGAATCCACGCCTCCCGACAGTCCGCACAGTACCTTGCCGTTCCCGATCTTTTCCCGGAGATCACGGATGGTCCGCTCGGCAAAATCCTCCATTTTCCAGTCGCCCGAGCAGCCGCAGACATTGCGGACAAAATCCTTCAGCATCTCACTGCCAAACTCACTGTGCAGCACCTCCGGATGGAACTGGAAGGCGTACAGCTGCTTTTCCCGGTTTTCCGCCGCGGCAACCGGACAGTTGTCCGTATGGGCAGAAATACGAAATCCTTCGGGGATCGATGTGATGTAATCGTTATGGCTCATCCACACGATGGATGCCGCCGGAACATTCCAGAATACCGGTGAATCTGTCTGGTCCAGGATCAGCTTTGTCTTGCCATACTCCCTCTCAGGTGCGCGGCCGACACTTCCGCCCAGCACATGCATCATCAGCTGTGCCCCATAGCACAGCCCGAGGACAGGAACCCCCATCTCAAACAGGTCTCTGCTGCAGGAGGCGGCATTCTCCTCATAGACACTGTTCGGTCCTCCGGTGAGAATAATGCCCTTTGGCTTCATTCTGCGGATCTCCTCCAGATCTGTCCGGTAAGAATAGATCTCACAGTAAACATTGCACTCACGGACTCTTCTGGCTACAAGCTGGTTGTACTGTCCGCCAAAGTCAATGACGATCACCTTTTCCTGATTCATTTCTGCCATGTATCTTTTGCTTCCTTTCTGCATAAACAGCCTGCAAAAACAGAATTATTATAGCAGATGACCCGTCGGCTGTCATCTGAAAATACAGCTGCTCTCCTGCAGGAACAGGTGGCTGGGCTGCAATGCGCTTATTATTTTCGGCAGCATGTACTTTTACGCTGCATCGAGCACAGCAAAAAAGGAGCGGCATTTCTGCCGCCCCAAATGGTCTTTACCTGTGCGTCATTACAAAATGACTGCCTCCATCCTTCCGCTCATTATCCGAGCTGTCTGATGAAGTTGCTGTTTACCCAGCCGCTCTTGTTCAGCTTCGGAGACCATACCCAGATGTATCCGTTGCCAGAGCCGTTTCCGATGATCTGTACATACTCGCCGTTGTACAGTGCGCCTTCCTCATTGTAGAAGTCGTATGCAGGCTGATTGCGGATCGCCAGATAGCCAGCTTGCAGGTTGCAGACCTCTGCCCACGGGCCCTCATACAGGCCAACCTTGCCGTCTCTTCCGCCGCTTACAGCGTTCAGATCTTCCTCACTGAGTACCTCGAGTTTGACATCCTTATTCTCTTCCATGCTTATTCCCTTTCTGCCTGAATGTTCCAGGCCTATTCATACTCCAGCCACATGCCATAAGGTCTCCGGACCGGCATAGCAGAGAACGGGCTACCTATTGCCCAACCCCGGCAAATCACCTTTCTTCCGGGACAATTGCATTATACCAAAAGCAAGACCTTTTGTCATCTGAAACGCAAGGTTTTTTCGGGTGTTTCGCACAAATATCTAATCATTTTTATGCATATTCCGTGATTTTTGCTGCATAATTCTACAAGTATTATTTCTTATACCCGAGCTGTTCCAGTCTCGTCCAGTGCAAGTTTTTTCACCTGCAAAAGGGCCTTTGCCACTGCCGGAATCAGGATCAGGATCACGGTAAAGATGCCCTCCACGATCAGATACATATAGTTATAAACAATGGGATAGACGGCCGCCAGGGATCTGGGGAAGTTTTCCGGCATATACTCCATCCAGAACAGATAACCTGCCAGGGAGGCAAAAACGCCGCGGGCAAATACTGCCGCAATATAGCCCTTCAAGAGACCGTTCTTCTGATTGCGGAAGAAGCCGGATACGCCAAGCGCGCCAAAGGCAAACAGATAATCACAGCAGACCTGCAGGACGCTCAGGAAATAAGGATCCTGGATAAACTGCAGCACACCATAGGCAAAACCGACCAGGATACCTACTGCCGGTCCATACCAGTTTCCGACCAGAACGATGAACAGCATGGAAAACAGGGTGACGGTTCCGCCATAAGGCATTTTGATGATGGACACGTAAGATGTGACAAAAGCCAGCGCGATCGCCATCGCGCAGAAAGCGAGCTGTTTGACGCTCATCTTCTTTTTTGTGCTGTATCGTCCGGCAATATAGGCGCCGACAAGGACTGCGGCGACAGCCAGAATGATAAACAACGCGTAACCAGCACCGGTAAGACCGCCTTCTTCAGTAACAAATTGCATAATAAAAAGACCTCCTTTGTGCGGGGGTCTCCTGACATAAAGACAGCTGACAGCTGCAGGAACTTTACACACTTTCCTGCACAGCCGGCATGATCTTCTGATTTACGCTTCCCTGCGCCGGCATTATCCGGATCAGGTCATAAGGGTCAGCAGCCAATGGCTGCACTCTCAGCGTCAGCTCCCCCAGCAAATATTCATTACAAGGACACTATACGCTGATGTGGCACCTCTGTCAATGTTATTCTTTGCGCTTGAAGCTGCATACCGTCCAAAAAAGCCGCCGTGATCGCTCACGGCGGCTTCTTTTAGTTTTTGTCAATCACCAGATGCCTGGTATTATTTTGCCTGCTTGATTGCTGCCTGAGCGGCTGCCAGACGAGCGATCGGTACACGGAACGGTGAGCAGGAAACATAGTTCAGGCCCAGACTGTTGACGAACTCGATGGAGGACGGATCTCCGCCGTGCTCACCGCAGATACCGCAGTGAAGCTCCGGACGGGTCTTCTTTCCAAGAGTAACGGCTGTGCGCATCAGCTGACCAACACCAGTCTGATCCAGTTTTGCGAAGGGATCATTCTCCATGATCTTTGCACTGTAGTAAGCCTCAAGGAACTTACCGGAGTCGTCACGGGAGAAGCCGTAGGTCATCTGAGTCAGATCGTTGGTACCGAAGCAGAAGAACTCAGCTTCCTTTGCGATCACGTCAGCAGTAAGTGCTGCTCTCGGGATCTCGATCATGGTACCGACCTCGTACTTCATATCGGAGCCTGCAGCTGCCAGCTCAGCGTCAGCAGTAGAAACAACGATATCCTTGACGTACTTCATCTCTTTGACCTCGCCTACCAGCGGGATCATGATCTCCGGAACGATGGTCCATTCCGGATGTCTTGCCTGTACATTCAGAGCAGCACGGATAACGGCCTTGGTCTGCATGACACCGATCTCCGGATAGGTGACAGTCAGACGACATCCGCGGTGACCCATCATCGGGTTGAACTCCTTCAGGCCGGCAATGATGGACTTGATCTCAGCAACAGTTTTGTGCTTAGCATCAGCGACCTTCTGGATATCCTCTTCCTCTACCGGAACGAACTCATGCAGCGGCGGATCCAGGAAACGAATGGTAACCGGTCTGCCTTCCATGACCTCGTACAGTCCCTCGAAGTCTCCCTGCTGAAGCGGAAGGATCTTCTCAAGAGCCTCTTCTCTCTCTTCCTTGGTATCGGAGCAGATCATCTCACGGAAAGCATCGATACGGTTTCCGGAGAAGAACATATGCTCAGTACGGCAAAGGCCGATACCCTCTGCGCCAAGCTCCAGAGCCTTCTTGGCATCTTCCGGAGTATCTGCGTTGGTGCGGACCTTCATGGTACGGAACTCATCTGCCCACTGCATGATGGTTGCGAAATCCTCATCCTCTACAGCGCCTGCCTGAACCGGGATCTCACCGTCATAGATGTTACCGGTGGAGCCGTCGAAGGAGATGACGTCGCCCTCATGGTAAACATGTCCGCCAAGCTTGAAGGTCTTGTTCTCCTCATCCATAACGATCTCGGAGCAGCCGGCTACGCAGCACGCGCCCATACCACGGGCAACGACTGCTGCATGAGAGGTCATACCACCGCGGACAGTCAGGATACCCTGAGCAGCCTTCATGCCTTCGATATCCTCCGGAGAGGTCTCCAGACGAACCAGAACGACCTTCTCGCCGTTGGCGCCGGCATTCTTTGCATCCTCAGCAGTGAAGACGATCTTACCGCAGGCAGCGCCCGGTGCAGCCGGAAGGCCCTTACCAATCTGCTCAGCATTCTTCAGGTCAGCCTTTGCGAAGGAGCCATGAAGCAGAGCATCCAGGTTACGCGGATCAACTGCAAGGACAGCGGTCTTCTTGTCGATCTTGCCCTCGTTTACGAGGTCATGAGCGATCTTCAGAGCAGCCTTTGCGGTTCTCTTACCGTTACGGCACTGCAGCATATACAGCTTGCCATTCTCGATGGTGAACTCCATATCCTGCATGTCATGATAGTGATTCTCCAGCTTGTCGGCGATCTCGAGCAGCTCGTCGTGGATCTCCGGCATGAGATCCTTCAGGACCTCGAACTTCATCGGCGTACGTACGCCGGCAACAACGTCTTCGCCCTGTGCGTTCATCAGGACCTCAGCGTAGAAGGAATTCTCGCCGGTAGCAGGATCACGGGTGAAGGCAACACCAGAACCGGAGGTCTCGCCCATGTTACCAAATGCCATCATCTGAACGTTAACAGCGGTACCCCAGGAATACGGGATATCGTTGTCGCGGCGGTATACGTTTGCACGCGGGTTGTCCCAGGAACGGAATACGGCCTTAACAGCCTCGATCAGCTGTACCTTGGCATCATCCGGGAAATCAGCACCGATCTTTGCCTTGTACTCATCCTTGAACTGGAAAGCCAGCTTCTTCAGATCATCAGCGTCCAGATCTACGTCGTTGGAAACGCCCTTCTCTGCTTTCATCTTGTCGATCAGCTGCTCGAAATACTTCTTGCCGACCTCCATAACGACATCAGAGAACATCTGGATAAATCTTCTGTAGCAGTCCCAGGCCCAACGCGGATTGCCGGACTTCTCTGCCAGTGTCTCAACGACCTTCTCGTTCAGACCCAGGTTCAGGATGGTGTCCATCATACCGGGCATGGAAGCTCTGGCACCGGAACGGACAGAAACGAGCAGCGGATTCTCAAGATCGCCGAACTTCTTGCCGGAGATCTCCTCGAGCTTGCCGATGTACTCCTCGATCTGTGCCTTGATCTCATCGTTGATCTGTCTGCCGTCCTCGTAGTACTGGGTGCAGGCCTCAGTTGTGATGGTGAAGCCCTGCGGTACAGGAAGTCCAAGGTTGGTCATCTCGGCCAGGTTTGCGCCCTTTCCGCCAAGGAGTTCACGCATATCCTTGTTGCCTTCGCTGAACAGGTAGACCCATTTTCTTGCCATATGGTATTCCTCCTAAATGTATAGATAAATAAAATTGTTCTCACCAGACATATTTTACCTGTGCACTGCCCAATCGTCAAGGAAATAATACCAGTTAAAACAGCCTGATTTTGTAGATTCTGCACAATGTGCAGCCGGTCTTACTTGTAGTTGACGATCTTGCCGAAGTCTGCCTTCAGGGAAGCGCCGCCGACCAGTCCGCCGTCGATATCGGGCATTGCGAAAAGCTCTGCTGCGTTGCCGGCGTTTACAGATCCGCCGTACTGGATGCGGATGGCTTCTGCTGTATCGGTATCATAGATCTCGGCGATGCACTCACGGATGGCCTTGCAGACTTCCTCAGCCTGCTCGGAGGTAGCGGTCCTGCCGGTGCCGATTGCCCAGATCGGCTCGTAAGCGATGACCATGGTCTTTGCCTGATCGGCTGTTACGTTCTGAAGGCCGACCTTGACCTGCTGACGGATCCAGTCCATGGTGATGCCCTGCTCTCTCTGCTCAAGAGACTCGCCGCAGCACATGATGGGGGTCAGGCCGTGCTCAAGTGCCTTGAGGACCTTCTTGTTGATGTCCTCATTGGTCTCCTTGAAGTAGTCTCTTCTCTCGGAGTGTCCAAGGATAACGTACTTGACACCGGCATCTACCAGCATAGCCGGAGCGATCTCGCCGGTGTAGGCACCCTTCTCCTCGTAGTACATATTCTCAGCAGCGACTGCAACGTTGGTTCCCTTGACAGCCTCTACTACTGTGGTGATATCGATGGCCGGAACGCCATATACGACATCGACCTCATCGTTGACCACCAGGGGCTTTAAGGTCTCGACAAGAGCCTTTGCCTCGGTGGGCGTCATATTCATTTTCCAGTTTCCTGCAATGATTTTTCTGCGTGCCATATCTGTTCTCCTTATGTAACTGTTTTATTTGTCGTTGGCTGCTGCAACACCCGGAAGCTCCTTGCCCTCAAGGAACTCAAGGGAAGCGCCGCCGCCGGTGGAGATATGGCTCATCTTGTCACCATAGCCCAGCTGGTTGACAGCTGCTGCGGAATCGCCGCCGCCGATGATGGTGGTAGCATCGGTCTCTGCAAGAGCTGCAGCGACAGCCTTTGTGCCGGCTGCCAGGATCGGGTTCTCGAATACGCCCATCGGTCCGTTCCAGACAACAGTCTTTGCATTCTTTACTGCGTCGGAGTACAGTGCGATGGTCTTCGGGCCGATATCCATGCCCATCTTGTCTGCCGGGATCTTGTCGGAATCAACGACTTCGATGCTGATCTCTGCGTCAATGGGATTCGGGAACTCAGCAGTGACAACGGTATCGACAGGAAGCAGGAGCTGTTTGCCCTTCTCCTCTGCCTTTTTGATCATCTCGCCGCAGTACTCGATCTTGGTCTCGTCTACCAGGGACTTGCCGATCTCATAGCCCTTTGCCTTCAGGAAGGTATAAGCCATGCCGCCGCCGATGATCAGGGTATCACATTTCTCAAGCAGGTTGTTGATAACATTCAGCTTGTCAGCGACCTTGGCACCGCCCAGGATCGCGACGAAGGGACGGACCGGTGTCTCAACGGCATTGCCGAGGAAATCGATCTCCTTCTGCATCAGATAACCGACCACGCTGGTCTCCACATACTTGGTAACGCCAACGTTGGAGCAGTGTGCGCGGTGAGCGGTTCCGAATGCATCGTTGACAAATACATCTGCAAGGGAGGCCAGCTCTTTGGAGAACTCCTCTCCGTTCTTGGTCTCCTCCTTGCGGTAACGGGTGTTCTCCAGAAGGATGACGTCGCCGTCATTCATTGCAGCGACAGCGGCCTTTGCATTCTCGCCTACGACGTTCTCGTCTGCAGCGAATTTGACCTCCTGGCCAAGCAGCTCAGACAGACGGGCAGCTACCGGTGCAAGGGACAGCTCCGGCTTGGGCTCACCCTTCGGCTTGCCAAGGTGAGAGCAAAGAATGACCTTTCCGCCGTCAGCGATCAGCTTTTTGATCGTCGGCAGAGCAGCGACGAGACGGTTCTCATCGGTGATCTTTCCTTCCTTCAGCGGTACGTTGAAGTCGCAGCGGACCAGGACTCTTTTGCCCTTAACATTGATGTCATCGACAGATTTTTTGTTTAATCCCATGTTGATCATCTCCTTATCACATTTTGTTATCAAAGCAAAGGATCTTCTCTGCCGGCCCGGCCCAAAGGCTTCGGACACGGCTTTTTACTTCTCTCCTGCCGGAATAAAGCATTCTCTCCCGGACAGGATAAAAGGGTCCGGCCTAAATAGACCAGACCCCCTGTTTTTCTATACGTTAATTAAGCACCCAGCAGCTTGCCGAAATGTTTGATCGTACGAACCATCTGGCTGGTGTAGGAGTTCTCATTGTCATACCAGGAAACGACCTGAACCTCAGTGGTGCCGTTGTCGAGCGGCAGAACCATGGTCTGGGTAGCATCGAACAGAGAACCATAGGTCATTCCGACGATATCGCTGGAAACGATCTCATCTACGTTGTAGCCGAAGGACTCGTTGGAAGCAGCCTTCATAGCGTCATTGATCTGCTCCTTGGTAACGTTGCCTTCAACAACAGCGGTAAGGATCGTGGTGGAGCCGGTCGGGGTGGGAACACGCTGTGCGGAGCCGATCAGCTTGCCGTTCAGCTCGGGGATAACCAGGCCGATAGCCTTTGCAGCGCCGGTGCTGTTCGGAACGATATTGACAGCAGCAGCACGGGATCTTCTCAGATCACCCTTTCTCTGCGGTCCGTCCAGAGTCATCTGGTCGCCAGTGTAAGCGTGGATGGTGCACATGATACCGGACTTGATCGGTGCGCAGTCATTCAGAGCCTTTGCCATCGGAGCGAGGCAGTTGGTGGTGCAGGAAGCTGCGGAGATGATGGTATCATCCTTTGTCAGATTCTGGTGGTTAACGTTATATACGATGGTAGGAAGATCGTTTCCTGCCGGGGCAGAAATGATGACATGCTTTGCGCCTGCATCGATATGTGCCTGAGCTTTTGCCTTGGAGGTATAGAAACCTGTGCACTCCAGAACTACATCAACGCCAAGCTCTCCCCAGGGAAGCTCTGCAGCATTAGCCTTAGCATAGATAGTGATCTCTTTTCCGTCTACAGTGATGGAATTCTCGCCGGCAGTGACCTTATCGCAAAGTGCGTATCTGCCCTGGGTAGAATCATATTTCAGCAGATGAGCCAGCATCTTCGGGGATGTAAGGTCATTGATCGCTACGATCTCGAAGCCCTCTGCTCCGAACATCTGACGGAATGCAAGACGTCCGATACGGCCAAAACCGTTAATTGCAACTTTTACTGCCATGATAGTGTTCCTCCTACATAACCTATGTACTTATAATGTGTTTAAAGTTTAACAACTCGTTCTTATAATACCCAATAACCTTCTAAAATTCAAGTCTAAGTTTAGGCCTCTCCAGAAAAAAGAAAAGCGCCACCCATAAAGGCTTGGCGCTTAACTTTTCTGCGGCTACAGACGGATCATCTCCGGCTTTTTCTTCTTATATACAGTAACATAGCGTATACCCAGAGACAGAAGGAGGTCCCTGGCCATATCCATGCCGTACCCCAGATACTCCGGGGCATGGGCATCCGACCCGAGCACGATCCGCTCTCCTCCCAGATTATGGTACCTGCGGATCACATCCGGATGGGGATTTGGCGCTCCGAGACCGGCACGGTATCCGGCTGTGTTGACCTCCAGGGCGATGCCCCGGTTGATCAGTTCGATAAGGATCATGTCGATCAGGTCGCTGTAGCGCCGGTAGGAATACTCCTCTGCCTTCCTTATGCCATAACGCACGGCGTAATCCAGATGGCCAAGGGTCTGGAATCCGGAAAGAGCACGGATATTTTCCAGCGTGATCTCAAAATACCGCCGGAACATCTCTGCATCGCTCATGGCAAACTCGTCCCGGTAGTAGGGATCCTTTCCATCGATCACATGAACGGAACCGATGCAGTAGTCAAAGGGATGGCTTTCCAGATATCCGGAGAACCGCCGGTTTTCTTCCAGGTCAGGCTTCAGGCCCATCTCCACACCGTAAAGCACCTCAATCCGGTCCGCATATAATTCCTGCAGCTCCAGGATCTTCTGCTCATACGCCGGTGTGTCCAGCTGAAACTCGCCGGTCTCATAATCCATGTCGTAATGGTCGGTGATGCAGATCCGGTCCATCCCCAGGCGGATGGCTTTTTCGATCATCTGCTCACAGGGCGTATCGCTGTCCGAGGAAAAGCTGGTGTGTACATGATAATCTGCAAACATAATGGTGGCCCCCTTTCCGGCGCCGAAGCATTGCCGCGGCAAAGGCAAACCGCGCTATGCCAATGGTAGATCTTATTCTGATTGTCAGCATAGCACCCACAGAAAACCGCGTCAAGGCAGCCAAAATCCGGTTCACAAACGGCGCCGGATGATGTATGATTGCAGACAGGCGGTCCTTGTCCGGAATCTTTTGGACGGACCTCAAATCATTGACCGTCCTGCTTTTTTTCAGCTTGTGGAGGAACCTTCCAATGAGTTTTTTTCTGCTTGATACTCTTCCGTCCCCGGAGGAGATAAAAGAACTTGTACCCATGTCGGAGAACCTGAAAAGGATCAAGGAAGAGCGGGATACGGAGATCCGCAAAGTCTTTACCGGCGAATCTTCAAAATTTCTGGTCGTGATCGGCCCCTGCTCCGCCGACAACGAGGATTCTGTCCTCGAGTACGTCAACCGTCTGGCAAAGCTGCAGGACAAGGTCGCCGACCGGCTGATCCTGATCCCCCGCATTTACACGAACAAGCCCCGCACCACAGGCATGGGCTATAAAGGCTTTATCCATCAGCCGGATCCGGAAGCCAAACCGGACCTTAAGGCGGGCATTCTCGCCATGAGGAAGATGCACATCCATGCCATCGAACAGTCCGGTCTGACCGCTGCCGACGAGATGCTGTATCCGGAAAACTGGAGCTACGTGGACGACTTCCTGTCCTATGTGGCGATCGGCGCCCGCTCGGTGGAAAACCAGCAGCACCGCCTCACGGTATCCGGAATGGATAATCCCGCCGGCATGAAAAATCCCACCAGCGGTGCACTCTCTGTCATGCTGAATTCCTGCATTGCCGCACAGCACAGCCATACCTTCATCTACCGCGGCGCTGAATACCGCACCTCAGGCAATCCGCTGACCCACACGATCCTCCGCGGCGCGACCAACAAGCACGGCAACGACCTGCCCAACTACCATTTCGAGGATCTGGAGCTGCTGCTCCGTCTGTACAACGAGACCACACTGCAGTATCCGGCCGTCCTGGTGGACACCAACCATTCCAACTCGGGCAAGCAGTATGCCCAGCAGCCCAGGATTGCCAAAGAGGTCCTGAACAGCCGCCGGTACGATCCCCGGATCTCCCTGCTGGTCAAAGGCCTGATGATCGAAAGCTACCTGGAGCCCGGCTGCCAGAGGATCGGCGACAAAAACCATGTATACGGCAAATCCATCACCGACCCGTGCCTTGGCTGGGACGAGTCCGAGCGCCTGATCTACGACATCGCCGCCCTGTGCTGATGCAAACCGATTAATCAACACAATACGCGCCGCAGGAAGACATTAAAGCAAACATTCTGCAGGCCTGATAAGGCTTAAAGCCTTTGCGTAATGCCTTCCTGCGGCGCGTACTGTATGCAAAAAGGAACTGCCCATCAGTTTTTCCACTGACCGCAGTTCCTTTTTTACAGTTCCTATTTATCTGTAAGCAGCGCCCCTTTCTGTTGTCACAGGTTGGCGCGCCATTCTTTTTTCGGCATATCTCCGCTCTGTCTGTTTCGTCAGCTTTTCTAGCTGTACTGCATAGAGCTGGCGCTCTGCGGCACCATTTCCATATGGCCGAGCTGCTGATGGATCTGATGCACATCACCGTCATTCCGGATCATATGCGTCTCAAAGGAATCATGCATGATCCGCGGCGTGACATCCTTATCGATCCCTGCCATATCCGCATAGCTCTTTATGACCTTCCAGAAGCCCTGGCGGCTCATCGGTGTGCCCGAGCAGTTGCAGAACAGGTACTCGCTGTTCTGGCCCTTCAGCATTCTGGTCCTGGGTTCACCCATGTAGAGCTCCAGCAGTCTGCACATGTCCACGTCTACCGGAAGCATCCTTTCCTTCCTGCCATCGGTACAGCGGATGTACCCCATGCTCAGATTCACATTCCCCACTTTTAAGTGAATCATCTCGCTGATCCGGATACCGGTGCAGTACAGCATACTGATCATGACTCGGTCCCGCATCCCCTTGTCTGTGCTCGGATTTGTCTCCTGCAGCAACCGGCGGACTTCATCTATGGTCAGAAGCTCCGTTTTCTTTTTTTCCACCTTTGGCGGACGAAGCGACTCGGAAGGGTCTTCCTCGATCACATGGTTTCTTTGCAGATACTGAAAAAATGAACGCATCGAAGCAATATTTCTGGACACCGTAGCCGGTGCCATGTTCTCCCGCTCCAGAGCAAGCAGATAGGAATTCAGTGCGGTTACCGTCACATCCTCCGGCCTTAAAATCCCCTGGCCGTCAAAATATTCTGCCGCTTTTCTCAGATCGCGTTCATAAGAAATCTCGGTATTATACGAGATCTGTCTTACTTCCCGTAAATATGTTACATAATCCTGAATTGCATTCAACATCATACTGTACCCCGTTCTGATATTGTAAAAGCAATTCACCCTTCAAAACTATTTTATTATAAGCAAAACAGGAGGGAATTGCAAATGCCCAACAAGGCGCAAATGGCCAGAAATCAACGATTTCCGGCCATCTGGCACAAGATGTGCGCCGCGTTTTGCATTATGTTTACCACATCTTGTGTTAAAATTAAATTTATTAATTTTTTATTGCATTTCCGTAAATTTTACGTTGTTTTCTTTTCTTTTAGAACAATTCGCCCTATTTTCATCAATCTTTGCTCATCAGCTCCAGATTGACGTCGTATACGCTGCCGCTTACCGCATCGAAAAGCCACTCCGCCATGGTCATATCGGAGGGCATTGCCCGGAAATAAAACCGGGGATGCCGGACGGCGGTATGCACGGTACCGCCCAGCAGCATCCGCAGATTGGGCCAGTTGTAGATAAAGATCCCGAAATCCGGCTCTATACGTTTGAGCTGGGTCAGCATATCCTGCATCCGCAGATAATAGTCATGCTGCACCTTTGTATCCGTCGTATACTGATGGGTCAGCACATCGTTCTCATAGGAGCTGAGAAGGAAATCCCTGGGCGATCCGGCATACAGATATTTCAGACGTTTTCCCCACACCCTGTGCAGCTCCCGGTACCATTCCACCGCGATGTTCGGTCCGTTTATGGCCTTCCAGATGCGCTCCGGACTCTTCCATACGTTCTCCGCCGTATACCTCCAGTTCCGGTAATTGATCTGCGCACTGTCTGAGAGCAGCGTCACGTTTTCGCACTCCGGATAAAAATCCTCCAGGATCGTGGGCGTGACTGCCGGCACCGCAAACCCGCCGGCACTGTCCCCTGCGATCAGCAGTCTGGACGGGCTGGCAAAGAAATGGCGGGCAACCTTCATCGCCTCCAGGAAATTTGTGTAGCCATGGAAATGCAGGATCTGTTCGCTCCCATCCTCACCGGTATAGGGAAAATCGCTCCGCCCCACGTGAAAGTCGCCGGTGGCATAGGTGATCACCAGCATATTCCAGTTATCAAACGGATTGGCCGGGTTTCCGATCTGGGTGATCCCCGTATTGATATTCATCAGCTGGGTGAAGGGCCGCAGATTGTTCCAGTAAAAATTCGGAAGTCCCGCAGCAACCTTTGCCCCTGTAACCGGCCGGGCTGCCGTATAGCCATTCCAGGCGACGCCTCCGCCGGAAAGAAAAATGCACAGGTCATCCGATTCCGCCTTTTTCAGGTAAACATGGTACTCGGAGCCGTCTGCCGTGATCCCCTCAGGGATGCTGACCCGGTACCAGACCTGATACTCGGGCTCCTCGATCAGGTCAGGTGCTTCCAGGTGCTTTTCGACCTCCATGCCGATGGTCTTTTCCACAAAATCGCCGACCTTCGCCATCCGAATCCGGCCTGGTGTTATTGCATCTGTTTTCATACGTTCCTCAGGTGTTGAAGTAGCGGCTCAGTGCGGAACGGAAATCTTTTCGGAAAAAGATCACGATCGCTAGAAGAACCACTGTCGGTATCGTCATACTCAGCACGGCAGGCGTCGGATGCGGATTTTTCTTCAGCAGCAGAAAAATGAGCTGCACATAGGTAACGACAAGATCAAAGACCAGATACATCACAAAATCCTGCAGTTCTGCGCGCCCGACCAGACTGATGAGAAAGGTAAGCCCGGTAAGTGCCAGAGCGGCCACCGGAAGCACATAGGAGACAGACCATCCCCTCCATCCAAAATAGATATCAACGATCACGCACAGCAGCATGCCGACGCAGACCTGTGAGGTGATCAGTTTCAGCACGTTGCGCACCAGGGTGCCTGCCGCCCAGACATCCGCAAGGGCGATCCCGCCGATCAGGACCGCCAGCGGCATCCAGGAAAACATCCGTCCAACGATAAGCTGTATGACCAGCATGACCGCAAAAAACAGGATCAGCAGAAAGCCGGTGACCTTCAGCAGCGTGATTCGTGAAACGTGTTTTTCCTCCAGAACAGGAAATGCCGGTTTTTCCGGCTCTCCCTGCAGCGGGCCGCCGCACAGCGGACAGCAGCTCTTGTATCCCCGGACCGTGATCCGGCATTTTCCGCAGTTCTGCATAGTCACGTCCTTTCCCGCTCTTCCCAGGGAAGCTCGTAATCGTTGCTGGCAACCTCCACAGGGATCCCCAGCTCCACCAGACGGCGGACAAAATTCAGTGAGATCTGGTGCTTTTTATAGCAGGTCGTGATGCCAAACACCATATGTCCGCCAAAGGAAGTGATGCACACAAAGACCGTTTTGCAGGCCATAAAGGTGCTGAACTTTTCGATATAAGGAACACATATCTCCGGCATGGCGATCCTGCCCACGTTGGAGACCGAGGTCGTTACGCTGCTGTACTTGGCGCTGGTAAACCGCCCCACCACAAAGTTCTTGATGAATAGCGGGACAAAGCGGATCCACCGGTTATGCTCCAGCGATGAGTATGTGTTCATCGTATAAAAGATCTTTTCATCGGTCAGCTTATCGGCGAATTCCTTGCGGATGACCGGCAGGATGCTCTCCAGCGTGCCGTCATACAGCTTCGGATCAAAGGACACACTGATCGTCCCGAAGAAATTTCTTGTCGTATACGAAGGGAAGAACTGACGGAGATTGACCGGCACACTGACAACGACCGGTTTGCCGTAATCCTCATGCTTCATCTCCTTTAAGATCGCTTCCACATAGATCGACGTACCAAGAACGCCGATGGTCACGCCCAGCCGGTGGGCCAGCTCCAGCATATCTGCCGTCGGTACCGTGACCTCGATCAGGTGCTCCTTCAGATTTTCATCCTTCTCACCCTTCAGCTGATAGGCCTTCACCGGGAAGAGATCCCGGAAAAAGTTTCTCTCGGTCGCCTGTCTGCTGTTGTCATAAAAATGCCGGAAGGCGTCGGCCTGCTTTTCCGAGACAGAAGAAGGATCCTCCTGGATCCCGGAAGTATCCAACCCATGCTTCATAACGAGATATCCGGTCACGATCTTGCGAAGGAAGGCATAACCTCCGGTTCCATCCGCCAGCACATGGAAGATCTCCAGATTGATCCGGTTCCGGAAATAGCTGACACGGAACAGGACCCGCTTCGTCCCCGGCACATACAGTGCCTTGAGCGCCTGGATCCTCTCCTCCTCCACCTTTGGAAGCGTCTTCATCTCGTCCAGATAAAACCAGAAGATACCCCTTCGCAGGCAGCAGTTCATATGAGGGTATTCCTTCAGCGCTTCATCCAGCGCAGACTGCAGGATCTCCGGATCGACATCCTCCTTCAGCTCGCAGACCAGCCGGAACACACGGGTATCCGCTCCCTCCATGGTCGGGGGGATAATGGTTGCCGCATTATCCAGTTTGTACCAAGCTCTGCTGTCTGCCACCAGTGTGCCTCCTGAACAATTATTTTTGCATTCGCATTCCCGCGCTGCGCGCAGCGCTTCATGCTCATGCGGGGCCCGGCATAAAGCCATTTCCACCCTTACGTGCAAGCACGACGTGTGGAAAGCCTTTTGCCTTGTACCTATCTATTTATTCATGATTATGGATCGCTGCGCACATTCGTGCTCTCGCGATCCTCCCCGCATTCGCATTCCCGCGCTGCACGCAGCGCTTCATGCTCATGCGGGGCCCGGCATAAAGCCATTTCCACCCTTACGTGCAAGCACGACGTGTGGAAAGCCTTTTGCCGGTGTAATCATTATATCGTTTTCGCAGGCGGCAGGCAAGGTCATGCCTGCTGTGCCTGATTTTCACTGTGCTTCGGGTATGTGATGTGTGAAAAACACAGGACCGCGAGGATGCGGGCGCACAGCGCATTGCCGATATATAAAAAGGAGATGCTTTCACATCTCCTTCCAGGTGCGACCCAGATCGGACTCGAACCGACGACCTCCGCCGTGACAGGGCGGCGCTCTAACCAACTGAGCCACTGGGCCATATTTTTTTGATCATCCAGGCAGTCAAGTGGACCTTCGGGGACTCGAACCCAGGACCGATCGGTTATGAGCCGACTGCTCTAACCAACTGAGCTAAAGGTCCAAAAAGCCGATGATCGGACTCGAACCGATAACCTGCTGATTACAAATCAGCTGCTCTGCCAATTGAGCCACATCGGCATATGCCGACTGCCTTGATGAAGCGACCCCGACGGGAATTGAACCCATGTTACCGCCGTGAAAGGGCGATGTCTTAACCTCTTGACCACGGGGCCATATGCACAGATCATTCTGTGACCTTAGAAAATATACCATATTTTACCCTTTTAGGCAACAACTTTTTTCTGTGGTTTTCTTTCTGGTTTTTTCGGGCTTCTGCTGCCGGCAGATCCCGTTTCAGAGATTGAATTTCTGCGCTCTGAGTGCTATCATTTTAAAGATACTATATGATACAGAAACACATTGGTGTTCCTGCCTCTCCCGGTGATCAGACGCGTTTGCTCTGAGCAGCTGCTGACATGCCGGGGATCCACGAAGGAGTATATACACACCCATGAATACTGTTGAAAATCGTAACCTCACGATCATGACCGACCTCTATGAGCTGACCATGATGCAGGGTTATTTCAAAAATCCCACCGACCAGATCGTCGTCTTCGACGCATTCTACCGTACAAATCCCTGCAACGGCGGCTATGCCATCTGCTGCGGACTTCAGCAGGTCATTGAATATATCCGCGACCTGCATTTCTCCCCGGATGACATCGATTATCTCCGCAGCCTGGGGATCTTTGCCGATGATTTCCTGGAGTACCTGAGAGGCTTCCACTTTACCGGCGATATCTATGCCATTCCTGAGGGCACTGTGGTCTTCCCGAGAGAGCCTCTCCTCAAGGTCGTCGCTCCGATCATGGAAGCACAGCTGGTAGAGCCCGCAGTTCTTAATTTTCTGAACCACCAGTCTCTGATCGCCACCAGAGCAGCCAGAGTCGTTCATGCAGCTCAGGGCGACGGCATCATGGAGTTCGGTCTCCGCCGCGCACAGGGTGCTGACGCCGGCAATTTCGGCGCCAGAGCTGCCGTGATCGGCGGCTGTGTCGGCACCTCCAACGTCATGACCGGAAAGATGTTCGGCGTGCCGGTCAAGGGAACCCATGCCCACAGCTGGATCATGAGCTTCCCGGACGAGCTGACCGCTTTCCGCACCTATGCAAAGATGTACCCGAATGCCTGCATCCTGCTGGTCGATACCTACGATGTACTGCGCTCCGGCGTACCCAATGCCATCAAGGTCTTCCAGGAGTTAAGGGATTCCGGCGTCGAGATGAAAGGCTACGGCATCCGGATCGATTCGGGCGACCTGGCCTACCTGTCCAAGAAGTCCTATGAGATGCTGGCTGCCGCCGGCTTTGAGGATGCCATCATTTCTGCTTCCAGCGATCTTGATGAATATCTGATCAATTCTCTGAAGCAGCAGGGTGCCAAGATCAATTCCTGGGGCGTCGGCACGAACCTGATCACCTCCAATGGCTGGTCTGCCTTTGGCGGTGTCTACAAGATGGCTGCCATCAAAAACAAGGACGATGCTGAGTTCACACCGAAGATCAAGCTCTCCGAGAACGTGGTTAAGATCACCAATCCCGGAAACAAGACCATCTTCCGCTTCTACGACAAGGAGACCGGAAAGATCCGGGCGGACCTGATCTCCCTGGCAGGCGAGACCTTTGATCCGGAAAAGGATCTGACGATCTTTGCGCCGGATGCCACCTGGAAAAAGACAAAGCTGAAGGGCGGCACCTACCGCATCCGTGAGCTTCTGGTCCCCATCTTCAAAAACGGTCTGTGCGTCTACGAATCGCCCAGCGTCATGGAGATCCGTGACATCTGCACCAGGGAGAAGGAGACTCTGTGGGAGGAGACCATGCGTCTGACAAATCCCCAGGAGGTCTATGTCGACCTCTCCGACCAGCTCTATGATATGAAGAAAAAGCTCTTCAACGAGATGAGCATGAAGGATTAATCAGTTTAATTCCTCAGAATAGCGCACGCCCCTGGAAGGCATTACGCAAACGGCTTCGGCTCTATCGAGCCTGCAGAATGTTTGCTTTAATGTCTTCCAGGGGCGTGCCCTTTATACAATCTATGGTTATGCACAGCTTAGAGTGTCAACCGAAATAATTCGCAGCACTTATCTTCCGGAATATCCCGGGGTGCTCTTTTACTCGGCAAAGCTCTCCTGGGGCATGGAGTCTCTCTTTTTCATGACATAGATGAAACCGATCGTAAGGAGGATGCCCACCGGCAGGGAGATGACCCAGGACCGGGTGAAGCCGGCAACCACATAGGTCAGGCACGAGATCGCCGCGCAGCTGAAGGCGTAGGGGATCTGGGTGGTGACATGGTTCAGATGATCGCTCTGTGCACCCGCCGAGGACATGATGGTCGTATCGGAGATCGGTGAGCAGTGGTCGCCGCAGACCGCGCCGGCCATGCAGGCAGACATGGCAATGATCATCATCCGGTAATCTGTTGACTCAAAGACATGGACAACGATCGGGATCAGGATACCGAAGGTTCCCCAGGAGGTGCCGGTGGCAAATGCCAAAAATACAGCAACCAGGAAGACGATGGCCGGAAGAAGGCTCATCATGCCTGCGGCAGAACCCTCAACGAGACCTGCTACAAACTCCTTTGCGCCGAGGCTGTCGGTCATGCCCTTCAGACTCCAGGCAAAGGTAAGGATCAGGATCGGTGCCACCATTGCCTTGAAGCCCTCGGGAACACATTCCATGCATTCCTGGAAAGAAAGGACGCGGCGGGTAATATACAGGATCAGAGTGACGACCAGGCCAAAGAAGGAGCCAAAGACCAGGCCGACGGAGGCATCGCTGCCGGCAAAGGAATCGATAAAGGATTCGCCGCTAAAGAAGCCGCCGGTGTAGATCATGCCGATGACACAGCAGATGACCAGGGACACCACCGGGATCACCAGGTCGATGACCTTTCCCCTGGGGCTGATGACCGCCTGCCGGTTTTCCACATACGGACGCTCAGGCGTGGTAAACAGATCTCCATTCTGGAGAGCGTTCTTCTCATGCAGTGCCATGGGACCAAACTCGGTCCTCATCACGGTCATAGCGACCATCATGACGATGGTAAGCAGCGCATAAAAGTTATAGGGGATCGTCTGCAAAAAGAGCGCAATGCCGTTCTGCCCTTCCACAAAGCCGGATACCGCCGCTGCCCAGGATGAGATCGGAGCGATGATACAGACCGGCGCTGCCGTCGCATCGATCAGATATGCCAGCTTTGCACGGGACACCTTGAATTTGTCGGTGACCGGCCGCATAACACTTCCGACCGTCAGACAGTTGAAATAGTCATCGATAAATATCAGCACGCCGAGGGCAATGGTTGCCAGCTGGGCGCCCACCCGGGTATGAATGTGGTTTGCTGCCCACTCGCCAAAGGCCGCCGAGCCGCCGGCCCGGTTCATCAGAGCAACCAGAATGCCCAGGATTACCAGGAAGACCAGAATACCTACGTTGTAGGAGTCGGACAGGGAAGCGATGATTCCGTCGATAAAGACATGGTTGACCGTTCCCTCGAAATTAAAGCCGGAATACAGCAGGCCGCCGGCGAGAATGCCGATAAACAGCGAGCTGTAGGCTTCCTTTGTAACCAGCGCCAGTACGATGGCGATCACGGGCGGGACCAGCGCCCAGAAACTCTGCTGTACCGACTCAGCCGTCGTGGCAAAAGCCGCGATGACCATGACCAGAATCATTGCCGCGATGATCACGGCATTAATGATCTGCCTGACACGTTTGTTTTTTTCCTTCATGTTTGTTTCCTCATTTTCAAAACTGCAGGTTTCTTATTCCCGGATCTGCATGCAATATTTCTGTCTGTTTTGCAAAATCCGGAACAATTTAACGATAATTTTATCACAGCAGTCCTCGTCAGAAAAGGTATCCACTGCATAATTTTTCATTTTTTCTCTTGTTATTGCATAATTCTGCAATCCCCTTTCCGCAGGAAAAACAGACCTTATTCTGACAAAAAGCCCGGCTGAAGGCAGAGGATCCCTGCTGCCTGCTGCCTGTAATCAGCAGTATCCCGCATCCCATGATCTTTGTCCTCAGCTCTTCTTATCTTTGTCTGAGAATATGCCGAGAAACCCCGCAGATCCGCAGGAAAATTTAACAAAAAGTTCCATTGTTTTTTGTACAGGGGATACAGTATTATCGTATGTGAAAAATACACATAATTACCGTATGATCCAGCCATAAACGGCCGCCTGCAGAGCATTCTGCATCCGGCACTGCCCCAAGGCTGTCATGCACTCTCAGAAAGGATATCACAGCATGGATTATCGTAAAGAATCACTCCGACTTCACGGCGAATGGAAAGGCAAGATCGAGGTCATCTCAACTGTACCGGTAAAAGATAAGGACGATCTCTCCCTGGCCTACACCCCCGGCGTAGCCGAACCCTGCCTGGCGATCCAGCAGGATGTCAGCAAAAGCTATGAGCTTACCCGCAGATGGAACCTCTGTGCTGTCATCACTGACGGCAGCGCTGTGCTCGGTCTTGGCGATATCGGCCCGGAAGCCGGCATGCCTGTCATGGAGGGCAAGTGCGTCCTTTTTAAATCCTTTGGAAATGTTGACGCCTTCCCGCTCTGCATCAAATCCAAGGATGTCGATACCTTTGTTAATACCGTTTCCCTGATCTCCGGATCCTTTGGCGGCGTCAATCTGGAGGACATCTCCGCTCCCCGCTGCTTTGAGATCGAGCGGAAGCTGAAGGAATGCTGCGATATCCCGATCTTCCACGACGATCAGCACGGAACTGCCATCATCACACTGGCCGGACTGCTGAATGCCCTGAAGGTCGTTGGAAAGAAGAAGGAGGATGTGCGCATCGTCACCTCCGGCGCAGGTGCAGCCGCCATCTCCATCACAAAGCTGCTGCTCTCCGCCGGCTTTAAGAACATCATCATGACCGACCGCCGCGGCGCCATTTACAAGGGACGCGAGGAAGGCATGAACTGGATCAAGGAAGAAATGGCCGAGATCACCAACCTGGAGGGCCGCAAAGGCTCACTGGCCGATGTGCTGGTTGGCGCTGATGTTTTCATCGGTGTTTCCGCTCCCGGTCTTGTCACCAAAGAGATGGTAAAGACCATGAATAAGGATGCCATCATCTTTGCCTGCGCAAACCCCACACCCGAGATCTATCCCGAGGAAGCCAAAGAGGCCGGTGCGGCTGTCATTGCCACGGGCCGTTCCGATTATCCGAACCAGATCAACAATGTTCTGGCCTTCCCCGGTGTCTTCCGCGGCACTTTTGATGTCCGTGCCAGCGACATCAACGAGGAGATGAAGATGGCTGCCGCCATGGCCCTTGCAGATCTGATCTCTCCGGAGGAGCTTGGTCCGGAGTATATCATCCCCAAGGCCTTTGACCCGAAGGTCGGCCCGGCTGTCGCTGCCGCCGTCGCGGAAGCTGCCAGAAGATCCGGCGTAGCCAGGATCTAAGCAGTCCGCCCTGCCAGCAGACCGTCCGGACTGGAACAGATCCTGTTAAAGCGAATGACGCTGCGGCAGAAAACCTCTGAGACTAAAAAACATTTTACTGTTTCCTTTTGAACCCGGCAGTGCTGGAAGATGCCGATCTTTCCAGCGCGCCGCACCAGGAATGCGGAAGCGTTCCTGAAAAATCATCAGATAACCTGGGGCTGTCGCATGAAGCTAATACCCTTGCTTCGTGCGGCAGTCTCATTAAAGATTGGAGTACAATGACTGAAAATTACGCCATCGCCCACAGAGCAGCCGAACGATCCGCCAGACGCGCTTATCTTTCCGGCCGCTCTCCCTATGTAACTGCTCTTGAGGATCAGGTTCCCAACATCAATTCGCTTCCCCGGGTTTCCCTGGGGCTGACCGAACTGCCTGTTTCGTCGATCGTCGGCACAATGAATTCTGGACGGAAAATCTCTTTTTCACCAGATTTTCTTCCTCTTCTTCCGCCGAAATCCGAATTTGCGCAGAAATGGGATCAACTCTGCGGCTATGCCGTCAATGAAGGACTGCGGGATGCGATCACTGTCTATGAGTATATGAACCATTTCTATGTGCAGGAGGGCAACAAGCGCGTCTCTGTCTCCAAGTATCTGGGTTCCTACTCCATCCTGGCGGATGTGACCCGCATTCTTCCCGAGAAAAACGGATCGCGGGCAGTCAACATTTATTATGAGTTCGTCCGTTTTTATGATGTCACTCACCTCAATTCCATCACCTTCACCGAGGAAGGCCGGTATGCACAGCTGGCTGAACTCCTTGGCCGTGATCTGGAAACCATGTGGCCTGCAGAGCTCATCCGGGATCTGAAAATGGCCTTCTTCCACTTCTCCGAGGTTTTTGAAGCCCGGGTAGGGAAGGAGCTGGACATCACGACTGGCGATGCCTTCCTAAAGTACCTGTCCGTCTATCCCCTGTCCGATCTGGGCCAGCCAAAGGATGCGATCGCCCGGCAGGTGGACAAGCTCCGGAAGGAATTTCTGACCGAGGATGCGGACGATATTGACCTGGTGGAGAACGAGGAAGCCCTTGAGCAGAGCCGCGGCGTTGTAAAGAAGCTCCTGCATGCCGGGCCGCGGTACTCGGAAAAGAATCCGCTGAAGATCGCCTTCCTCTACGAGAAGAATCCTCAGATATCCGCATGGACCTATGGCCATGATCTGGGCAGAAGCCATCTGGAAAATGTTTTCGGTTCTGTGGTCCGTGTTTCTGCCTATGAAAACTGCGGCAGCAGCGCCTCGGCCGAGGAAGCCATAAAGAAGGCAGTCAGCGATGGCGCCGAGATCCTGTTCACGACCTCTCCGTCCCTGATGCCCGCTTCCCTGAAGATGGCCGTAGAGCATCCGGAGCTGACGATCTTCAACTGCTCGGTCTACCTTCCGCACCAGGCGGTGCGCGCCTATTACGGAAAAATGTTTGAGGCGAAATATCTGCTTGGCGTGCTGGCAGGATCGCTCAGCAAGGATGAGCGCATCGGCTATGTGGCTGACTACCCGCTTCTCGGAGATATTGCCAGCGTAAATGCCTTTGCCTCCGGCGTTTCCATGTCGAATCCCTATGCAAAGGTCTATCTGAAATGGTCCTCCAGCAAGGACACCGACTACAATGCAGAGTTTGCGGAGGAAGGGATCCATCTGATCTCCGGCACGGAGTTCATCAAACCCGACAGTGCCGACCGCCGCTATGGCCTCTATGATATTCAGCCGGACGGCAGCATCCACAACCTTGCCTCTCCGCTCTGGCAGTGGGGCCGGTATTATGAGATGATCATCCGGAACGTCCTGAACGGCACGCTGAGCAGTCAGTCCGCCGATCATGCAACCAACTACTGGATGGGCATGTCTGCCGGTGTCATCGATGTCATCCTGTCCAACCATCTTCCGTACACCACAGTCAACGCGGCTGACCGCCTCAGATATGCGGTCATGTCCGGACTGATGAGCCCCTTCGACGGAGAGCTCCGCGACCAGCAGGGCAATGTACGTGTTCCCAGGGGCGGGCGCCTTTCCAGCCAGGAGATCATCACCATGGACTGGCTGAACGACAACATCATCGGGGAGATCCCGAAGATGGCCGCGCTGCAGGAAAGTGCAGGTGAAACGCTGAAGATCAGCGCCGTCAAAGAGGTACTCCAAAAATGAAAATCCTGTGTGTAGCCGATGAAGAAGAAAAAGGATTGTGGGATTATTACCGTCCCGGATCTCTTTCCGGTACCGACCTGATCATATCCTGCGGAGATCTGGATCCAGCCTATCTGGAATTCCTGGTCACCATGGCTTCCTGCCCGCTGATCTATGTCCGGGGCAATCACGACGGCCGGTATGCCCATCGGCCTCCCCAGGGCTGCGTCTGCATCGAGGAGCGCATCTACAACTTCCGCGGGCTGCGCATTGCCGGTCTTGGCGGATCCATGCGCTATAAGCCCGGCGCTCCGAACATGTACACGGAGGAAGAAATGAAAAAAAGGATCGGCCGCCTGTCGGCAGACCTGTTTATCCACAACGGCTTTGACATCCTGGTCACCCATGCGCCGCTGCGAGACTATGGGGACATGGAAGATCTGCCGCACCGTGGCTTTGCCTGCTTCCAGGAGCTGCTGGACCGCTACCATCCCATGTACATGCTCCACGGACATGTCCACAAATCCTACGGTCATTTCCAGCGGGTCAGAGAGCTTTCCGAAGACACAAAGCTCATCAATGTCTGCGGCTCCTGGACACTGGAGCTGCCAAAGGATATCTACCCTGACCAGGGACTGGCAGGCTCTCCTCTGTATGATCTGTACATGCGTCTGAAGCGGTACGAAGAGTAAACGCCGCTTCAGTATCTATTTCTTCATCGGGACACCTGATTTTTGAATTTGCGATATCTGATAAAATGAGTTGGCAAAACTGATTTATCCAATACAGCCCACTCACCTGGAAGGCATTACGCAAACGGCTTCGGCCCTGCCGGGCCTGCAGATTGTTTGCTTTAATGTCTTCCAGGTGTGTGGGCTGTATGAAATCTTCGGAAGATAATCAAACAGTTTTTCTGCAGGCCTGCCAGTGCAAAGCCATTTGCAGAATGTCTATCCGGGCATATCCTGCACTCAAGACAGGGATTCCTCCCATCTTATAAAAAAAGCCCGGCCGGATAAGCCGCATCACTTGAATACATGCGGCTTCCCGGCCGGGCGTTTTTTGCAGGCAGCGGAGCGCCCCTGCGAATAGTTTTTTGAAGTTCTCTTAAATCTCCTTAGAAGTTCATCTGGTAGCCTGCATGGAAGGTTTCTCCCTCCTCCAGGCTGTTGCCCCATTCCCGCTTCTCCAGCTGCTGATCAAAGTCAAAGCGGTCGGACCGTCCATACCAGGGCTCAATGCACACAAAGGGGGCGCATTTGCCAACCGGGGACCAGATGCCAAAAAGAGGTGCGTCAAATGTGACCTGCACCACACATTCTCCCTGCGGATCGATGATGGCGCAGCTGTGTGCCTGATCGTTCTCGATGATCAGAGCATCGTCATCAAACAGAGCTGGGGTGATGGCCATCGCACCGCTCTCATCGAGGGGCAGATGCTTTTTCTCATCGGTGTAGACGCCTCCTCTGAGCACACCGACAGTGAGCGGCTCCTTCGTGTCGAACCGGAGGCGGTACCCTTCCATTCCACAGTTGAATGCCGGATGCGCGCCGATGGAGAAATACATTTTGCGGGCATCGGTATTTTTCACTTCCCAACTGACTGCAAGTGTTCTGCCGGTCAGCCGGTAACCGATCACCAGTTCAAAATCAAAGGGGTACTTCTCCTTTGTCGCCGCGTCGGCACGGAGTATGAACCGGCAGAGCGTGCCGTCTGTCTCCAGAAGCGTAAATTCTCTGTCCCTGGCAAAGCCGTGCTGGCCCATATGGTATTCCTTGCCGTCAAAACGCGATACGCCGTCCCTGTACTGGCCGACCAGAGGAAACAGCACCGGTGAAGTGCGGCCCCAGAAGGCCGGATCGGCCTGCCACATCTTTTCCACCCCGGAGCGCTTGTCCACGACCGAGCGCAGCTCTGCTCCGGCAGAGGAGATCTTTACTCTCAGCTCATCATTTTCCAAAATATATTCTGCCATATCTGTTCCTCTCCGATCCTGCCGTTTATCCCCGGTCTGCAGCCTTTTTCAACGTTCGTCTGCTTATTCGGCCAGGGCCTCCATCTGTTCAATGGCCTTCTCAAACACCTCCAGAGCAGCATCGATGGGCTCTGCGGTAGACAGATCCACACCGGCGATTTTCAGCAGGCTGACCGGGTCCTCCGTGCAGCCGGCCGACAGGAAGCGGAGGTATTTCTCCACCTCTTCCTTGCCGCCCTCCAGGATGCGGTGAGCGACCGCCACCGAGGAGGCAAAGCTCGTTGCATACTGGTAGACATAAAAATTGTAGTAGAAATGCGGGATCCTGCACCATTCATAGGCAATGAGCGGATCCGATACCATATCCTCGCCGAAATACTGCTGATTCAGCTCATAGTAGGTCTTGCAGAGGATATCTGCCGTCAGCGGGATCCCCGCTTCCGCCATCTCGTTTGTCTTGCGCTCAAACTCCTCAAACATCGTCTGGCGGAACAGGGTTCCCTTGAAGCTTTCCAGATAATGATTGATCAGATAAGCCTTCTCCTTTTTATCCTCTGCCTTTCCCAGCAGATATTCCAGCAGCAGGATCTCGTTGGTGGTGGAAGCAACCTCCGCCACAAAGATCTTATAATCCGAATTGAAGAAGCTCTGGTTTTTGCAGGAATACCAGGTATGCAGAGAGTGCCCCATCTCATGCACCAGAGTAAAGACATCGTCCAGCGTACCGTTGTAATTCAACAGCATATAGGGATGTACGCCGTAGACACCTGAGGAATACGCGCCGCTGCGCTTTCCCTCATTTTCCACAACGTCGATCCACCGGGCGTCAAAGGCTTCACGAACGACAGACAGGTACTCCTCTCCCAGCGGCTTCAGGGCTTCCAGCGCCATCGCCTTTGCCTCTTCGTAGCTCACCTCCATGGAAAAGTCACTGACCATGGGCGCATAAACGTCATACATATGGAGCTTATCCACGCCAAGCATCTTTCTGCGCAGGCGCACATACCGGTGCATCTTGTCCAGATTCCGGTGCACACTGTCAAACAGATTGTCGCAGACTGCAGGGTCTACATTATTTGCATCTACAGCAGCCTCAAAGGCGGAAGGATACTTTCTGGCCTTGGCAAAGAAGATCTGCTGCTTTACCTGACCGTCGTAGAGCGCAGCCCAGGTGTTTTTGAATTCCGCAAAACGGGAATAGAATTTCTCGAAGGCTTCCTGCCGGAGCCCACGGTCCTCGCTCATCTGCAGCGGCACAAACCGGCCCTGGCTGAGCTGGATCACATTGCCCTCTGCATCAGATACCGTCGGGAACTTCAGATCTGCGTTGCTCAGCATGCCAAAGGCATTGCCTGCCGTTCTGGCCATATCTCCTGCAGAGGCCAGCAGCTTCTCCATCTCGGCTGAGAGGGAGTGCTCTCTTCTGCGAACGATCTCACGGATGGAGACCTCATATTTCTTCAGCTCAGGCACCTCCTGATAGAAAACTGTCAGCTGCTCCTCAGAGAGAGTGAGGATCTCCGGCTCCAGAAATGCACATTTCTCTTCTGCTGCTACGATCGTGCTCTGCGCCTTTGCGATAAGCTCCTGATTTTTGGGCTCGGCTGTATCCTCGTCATGCCGCATGCTGGCATAGCCGTGAATGCGGTAAAGCAGAAGCATCATCTTCTCGTACAGATCCAGAACTGTCTTCAGCTCCTGGGCTGACGCTGCCGCCCTTCCCTCAAGTGCCGCAATGGCATCGGCCGTCTCCACAGCCAGGGCTCTGTCCTTTTCCCAGGCATCGGTATCCGGAAAAATATCCTCCAGACACCAGGTCAGTGCCGGATCAACTTCCTGCCGTTTTGGTAAATTCTGTTCCATGTTCTTTGTCGGTCCGGCTCATACCCGGACGTTTCCTCCTGTCAGATATTTTTTGCGCAGATGTCCTCCAGGCAGCATCTGTCGCAGTATGGCTTTGTTCTTGCCGTACAGACCGCACGGCCATGCTCCACGAATCGGTGGCACAAAAGATTTCCCTCCTCCGGAGGCACGATCTTCCAGAGCGCCATCTCTACCTTTTTTGGCTCCTTGATGCCGTCCACAAGGCCGATCCGGTTGCACAGGCGGATACAGTGCGTATCTGTTACGATGGCGGGCTTTCCAAAGACATCACCCATGATCAGGTTTGCGCTCTTTCTGCCGACTCCTGGCAGAGAAAGCAGGGCGTCAAAGTCATCGGGAACCTTTCCGCCATAGACATCCCTCAGCATTCGCATGCAGGCGCTGATGTCCCTGGCCTTGCTGCGGCCCAGACCACAGGGCCGGACGATCGCCTCGATCTCATCGGGATCCGCCTCCGCCAGTGCGTTGACATCCGGAAAGCGGGCATACAGATCCTGCACCACGACATTGACCCTGGCGTCGGTGCACTGGGCGGCCAGACGTACACTGACCAGAAGCTTCCAGGCATCATCATAATCCAGCGTACAATCCGCATCCGGATACGTCTCTGCCAGACGGCGGATCACCTCTTCCACCAGCTTCTTTCTGTCCATTTCTTTGTTCTCCTTTCCTGATCCTGCCTGCACCATTATACGCCATCCGGCTTCCGGATGCTACCTTGATTCTTCAGCTATCTCACTGCTCCGTCCAGCCTCCCGCCGCTCTTTTGCCAGTGCATGTACGAAACCTGCCCTTCATGCACTCTATTATGCGATTTGTTTGGAAAGAGGCCTTGCATGCACACCATGGGGCGATGTGCCAGTGACGCCAGCCTTGCATGCACAAAGAGGCCGCCGCACCAGCCGCATTCTGTTCATAGATCATTTTCCCCGGAACCGGTCTTGTCACCTGCGCCCGGCGGATATTGCGGCGAAACCCTTAGATTCCTCCATGTACCGGGAATGCGGACGTTCCATCCGGAATGTCTATGCACGTTTTTATGTCTGGCACGGCAGCCTCTCTGCCATGTGGTCTGCAGTTCTGCCTGCTTTGTTAACCGCCGCGTCGCCGCAGCGGATCTTGTCCTTATTGCTTTCCGGCCGAAGGATCGATTATTTATCTCTCGACCAGCCCGTTTCTCTCACCATAACGGAAAAGGAATTCTCCGCCGATGCCAAGGGTGGTGCACACGATGCCGGAAACCAGGATACCCATCACGAAATTTACTGTAAACATTGTTCTGAACCTCCCTTATTTGTTCATGAACACAGTATATTCCGTGAAAATAAGCTGAACCTTAAGCCTGCCGGTCTCTTTTATAAAAAGATGACTGCAAAAGAGATCAGAACATGTCGACGATCTCTGAAGAGATCTCGCTCTCGATATAGCTCTCGACAAATCCCTTCATGCTGTTGCGGCTGTAGCGGTTGCCGTGGACGATCTGGCTGAGACGGCGCACGGTATCCTCGAGAACGTCATGGATCAGGACATAGTCAAACTGTCCGGCACAAAGGATCTCCTCCCTGGCTTCCTCCAGAATGTCCTGGATCTCCTCCTCGCTAAGCTTTGCATTCTTTGCTCTCAGGCGGCTCTCAAGAACCTCCCAGCTTGGCGCCAGCATAAAGATGATCGTTGCCTCGGGATGTGTCGTCTTGATCTTGAGCGCGTCAAAAGCATCCGTAACCAGAATCACGTTGTGTCCGGCTCTGCGCGCCTCCTCGACGGCCTTGCGGGTCGTTCCGTAGCCGTTCCGGTTGGTATAGGAATAGGTCAGCAGCTGCTGCGTACGGACCAGACGGTCAAATTCGGTTACCGAAAGGAACCAGTGCTCTACGCCGTCCGTCTCATCCTCCCGTTTCTCACGGGTGGTAACGGTAGTGCAGCGTACCGCATTTGGATGATCTTCCATATAGGCCTTGGCGATCTGGTTCTTGCTGCCGTCATTCGGTCCGGCCAGAACGACCAGCTGTCCTTTTTCTGCGATCCTGCTCATATAATCTGACATAACTTCTGCACTCCTTTCAGAAATCCACCCTTTCGGTGAACATGTTATTAAATCTATAGCATTAATTATAATTGCTTCGGGCAGATATGACAATTCTTTCTTGTTTTGTTTTTTGTTTTTCCCTCTTTTGCACAAAAAAGGGGGCTGCCGCATGAAGCAATGGCTCGCATTTCTTTTCTTCCGGGGAGCGCTGCCGCTTTTGTCCCCTTTCAGAATATTTATGCAGGCCTTTTGCTTCATGCAGCAGCCCCTTCTTTTGCCTACCTTCTGTCATCTGATCTGGTTCTCTCCTCCATCGAGGATAAATCCTTAAATCAGATCCCAGGCAGAACAGGCAGGATGTTCGTTATTCTCTTTATTCTCTTTCTGCAGATCCGCGCATGCGGTTTGGCATGGATCAGATCACGCCTGCCAGCTTCAGGATATCCGGTACCTTGGACTCCCAGCCCATGGCCATGATATGAACGCCCTGGCAGTAGGGCTTGCACTCACGGATCAGACGGGCGGCGATCTCAACACCGGTGATGCCGGCCTTAGTCTTCTCCTTGTCGGCCTTCAGCTCGTTGATCATCTCCTCCGGAATGTGGATACCGGCTACGTTTGCGTTCATGTAGCGGCACATGCCGACGGACTTCGGGATAACGATACCCAGCTGTACCGGCTTGCCGAACTGTTTTGCCTTCTCCATGAACTCGATGAATTTCTCGGGCTCATAAACGGCCTGCGTCTGGAAGAAGTCGGCGCCTGCGGCGACCTTCCGCTCCATCTTGGCCAGCTGCACGTCTACGGAATCGCTGCAGGGCGATACGACAGCGCCCTTGGCAAACTTCGGCGGCTCACCTACCAGCTCGTTGCCGGCAAGGTCATAGCCCTCCTCCAGCCGCTTTGCTGTATAGATCAGGGATACAGAATCCAGATCAAATACCGGCTTTGCCTGGGGATGATCACCCAGCTTTGTGTGGTCGCCGGTCAGCAGCAGCAGATTGTCGATACCCAGCATGGCTGCACTGAGCAGGTCAGACTGAAGCGCGATGCGGTTTCTGTCGCGGCAGGTCATCTGGAAGATCGGATTCATTCCCTCGTCCTTGAGCACCTTACAGGTGGCCAGGGAACCGAGACGCATGACGGAGGACTGATTATCTGTAACATTCACTGCGGTAACATTATTCAGGTAGGTCTTTGCCTCTTCTACCAGATGATCAATGTTCGTTCCCTTCGGCGGTCCGACCTCCGCGGAAATCACAAACTCACCCTGTTCAAATAATTCAGTAATTCTCATTTTTCAATGCTCCTACTCTTATTTATAATCAAACCTTACTCAGCTGCCACTTCTTTATCCGTTGCATAATTACGGATCTTCACCGGATAACCCAGAACGTCGAGACGTCCCATCATCGCCAGACGGCGGTAGATGCGCTCCCAGCCACACTCCATCTCGGGGTCGACCTCGCATTTTCCGTTCTTTGTGCCGCCGCACTGTCCGTTCAGCAGGCTCTTGGAGCATGCCGTGATCGGGCAGATCCCGCCGGTCAGGTTCAGGTAGCACTCGCCGCACTGATCGCAGTCGTACTCCAGCGGCGTAACACCCTGGAAACCAGGCATCGGGATGGTGTCGCAGGCCGCGCACACCTTCTTCTCATCCAGGTATTCGGCGATGGTCTGCACGCCGACACCGCAGGAGAAGACAAGAACCACATCGGCAGCCGCGATCTGTGCCATGTGCTTTTTCAGCCGAAGCTTCATATTATCCGGATTGCAGATATAATCTGTCGTGATGATCCCGGTCACATTTCCGCCGGCGCAGAGCTCCTTCTGCAGCTCCTCTGCCTCCTTCTCCGGAAAGTGGACCTCCATGCATCCCTTGCAGTTAACGATAAAGACCTTCTTATCCTCCACCAGAGATGCGATAGTTTCCTTGGATTTTAACTGTGTGATCAACATATTATTTCATCTCCATTATCGCTTTTTTTCCGGCTTTGATCTTTGTTACCAGCGGGATCTTGGAGGAGCAGATATATTCACAGCTCCTGCACTCGATACAATCCCTGACATTCATCTCCAGCATGCCCTGCCAGTTCTGCGCATCCGCATATTTCGAGAAATACAACGGAGACAGCTCCATCGGGCAGACATCTACGCAGCGGCCGCACTTGATGCAGGGCTGCTCAACGGTCTCATCCGGCTCGATGGCAATGATGCCGTTGGAGCCCTTGAGGATCGGCACATCCAGATCGGTAAGAGTGAAGCCCATCATCGGGCCGCCCATCTGGACTTTGACGTCATCGTCCGTAAAGCCGCCGCAGTAATCGATCATCTCCTTTACGCTGGTGCCGATCTTTACGATATAGTTGCCGGGCTTTGCGATCTTCTCACCGGTCACGGTGACGACACGCTCGGTCAGCGGCATTCCGGTGCAGATGGCATCCTTGATGGCTTTGACCGTGCTGACATTGCAGACGACCACGCCCACATCTGCCGGCAGGCCGCCTCTGGGCACCTGACGGTTCATGACGCGCTTGATCAGCATCTTCTCAGCACCCTGCGGATACTTTGTCCGGGCAACTGCCACCTCGATATTTTCGATGCCCTCTGTCTTTGCCTGCATCAGCTCGATCGCATCGGGCTTGTTGTCCTCGATGACGATGATGCCCTTCCCGGCTCCGACAGCCTTGATCACTGCCTGAAGGCCAAAGATCACATCATCCGCATTCTCCAGCATGACCCTGTGATCTGCGGTAAGCAGCGGCTCGCACTCGCAGCCGTTCAGCAGGATCGTGTCCACAGGCTTTGCCGGTTTGAGTTTTACCGAAGTCGGGAAGCCGGCGCCGCCCATTCCGACGATACCGCTCTCCTGCACGATAGCCGTGATCTCCTCGGGGGTCAGCTCCTCCAGCGGCTTTGCGGGCCTGACGGTCTCGCAGAGCGTATCCTTTCCGTCGGATTCGATCACGACAGAGAGGCACATGCCGCCCTTTGTGGGATGCAGCCGGTCCTCAACCGCCACGACTGTTCCGCTGACGCTGGAATGAATATTCGCACTGATAAATCCGGAGGCTGCACCGATCTTCTGTCCAACCGTTACATGATCGCCAGGCTTCACCAGGCAGTCTGCCGGTTTTCCTGCATGCATGGACAGCGGGATGACCACCGTCTTTGGCTCCGGGAACTTCTGCAGGGCGATGCCCTCAGCGAGCTCCTTGCGCTCTGACGGATGAACACCGCCATAATAGCCATCGAGCCTCTTCTCCCGGATCTCCTTTACATAATCGTTGATCGCCTTGAAGTTGATCTTTGAATAGTCCCTGATCTGGACCGGCTGGCCCTGAAGCTCTTCCAGACGTCCCTGCTTCTCCAGACGCCGGTAGATCTTCTCCCATGCACAGTCCTTGTTGCTGTCGACCTCGCATTTGCCATTCTTGGCGCCGCCGCACTGGCCGTTGACCAGACTCTTGGAGCAGTCCACGATCGGGCAGATACCGCCGGTCATGTTCAGATAGCACTGTGCACAGGCGTCACATGCTTTTTTCGTAAGAGCCATGCCATGATGGCCGGTATAATTCAGTGAATTGGCAGCTGCGATCACCGGCTGTTCTACCAGATCCGCCACGGTCTGGATACCCAGACCACAGGAGATCACAGCAACGTGATCCGTGCCTTCCGGGATCATGTCTTCCAGCTTCTTTGCGGTCAGGTACTTGTTGCACAAGAAATCAACCTTCGCGCTGCCGGAAACCTTCTTCCCCTGCTCTGCGGCCAATGCCTCGAACTCGCCCAGGTCAGGCTCGTTCATTGTTTCAAATTCCTTGAAGCATTTGTTGCAGGCGATGATGAAGAGATTGTCCTTACCAGTCAGTAAAGATACCAGTTCATCGCTGCTTTTCAACCTGTACTTGGTATAATTTTCCAACTGCACACCATCCTTTTCCCATAATGTAGTTCTATTGTTTCTGCGGGTTTCTTGCTTTGGCTGTGCGATTTGACCAAAACTTTGCCGGCTTGCAGCCGTACTTTCCCTATTTATAACAATAACACATAGTTGTGCAATTTAACTACACTAACATTAGTTTAACTATAACATTACCATTAGTTTGACTAAGTCAGCCTTTCCCGTCCCTGCAGAAAAAGACCAAAAACAGTCATGCAGCCGCTTCAGAAGGTGCCCAAAGCCCGTACCAAAGTGGTTGCAAAAGCTGCCTTTTTGATAGGCATCTGCCCGGGTTTGTATTACAATGGATACGAAAAAAGCTCCGGCAAAACGCCGCATAACAGCGGCAGATGCTGCCGGAAATAAAGAAACCGGCCAGAGGCCGGAGAAAGGATGTGCGCTGCCTGGAAAAGCCCTGAGCGCATCGCTGTTCCCCGACACGCACAAATAGATTATGGAAATTCAAAAAATACTTGCCGCCTGCGACCATACGCTTCTTGCCCAGACTGCGACGTGGGCAGATATCCAGAAGCTGATCGATGATGCCATCACCTTCCAGACCGCTTCTGTCTGCATCCCGCCCTGCTATGTACGGCAGGCAGCAGAATATGCACAGGGAAGAATGCGCATCTGCACGGTCATCGGCTTTCCAAACGGCAATATGACAACTGCCGCAAAGGTTTTCGAGACGACCGATGCGATCGCAAACGGTGCGGATGAGATCGATATGGTCATCAACATCGGCATGCTGAAGGCCGGCAATGATGCCTGCGTGCTGGAAGAGATCCGCCAGATCCGCAAGGCCTGCCGAGGCCGGATCCTCAAGGTCATCATCGAGACATGCCTGCTGACAGATGAAGAAAAGCTCCGGATGTGCAGGATCGTCACAGAGTCCGGAGCGGATTATATCAAGACATCCACCGGTTTTTCCACCGGAGGCGCTACCTTTGAAGATGTAAAGCTGTTTGCCGCCAATGTCGGCAGCCAGGTAAAAATCAAGGCCGCCGGCGGGATCTCCTCCCTGGAAGATGCCGAGACCTTCCTCTCTCTAGGCGCATCAAGGCTTGGCACAAGCCGCATCGTGCGGATCGCAAAGGAGCTGCAGTCAGAACCGGCAGCCTCGAAATAACCAGAGAAACGCTATGTGAAGCTGTTTTCAGAACCGCAGCAGCCAGAAGATCCAGGCAAGGACCCACGTGCCGCCGAGAATGATGCAGAACACAGCCGGCAGACGTTCGATCCGTCCGCCGAGGAACCCATACCAGTCATTGGTATCCTGCCCCTCTCCGATCCCGTTTTTCAAGATGTTGCCGGCATAGCCAATCGCATATATAAGTGTAGGGATGACCGCCGCAAAGGTCCCGGCAAAGCCGGGATCCGGCAGGTCTGTGAAAAAGAAAAAGGAAATGACCGCCAGGATCGGACCGATCCCATGCAGGAAGAGCAGCTCTCCCGCGAACATCGGCCGGTAGCCAAAGGCTGGTCCCAGAAAGACCATGACCACGGCAAAGGTAACAAAGATGGTCACTGCCGAGGCATACTTGAGCATCGCTGCCCACATGGGCAGCTGCATCTCTGCGCCGCCGGTCAGCATCAGCACAAGCACAGCCGCCGAGACTGCACCGGCAAAAAGGTTTGACAGCACCGTATAATATTTCAGGGAAACCAGTCCCCGGTCGGAAAGCAGTCCATGCCCGCCCTTCGTGTACATGCGGACCCAGCTGCCGACCGTCGACAGCTGGATCAGCACCTCCATTGCAGCTCTGATCATTGCTCTAGTTCCTTCCGCACAAATTCCCTGCGGCCGCGCAAATGTCTGTCTTTAAATGTCCTTTGGCCAGTCTGTTGCTGCTTCTTGTCTGCGTATCTCCTGTACCGTTCTATTGCTGGTTCTTGTCTGCATGTCTCCTGCGCAGCTCCTCCAGGAGCGACAGTTCTGCAGGATCGACCCTTCTGCCATAAGCATTTAATGTTCCCAGGGCGATATTCTTGTTTTTTCCGTGATAATCACTTCCGCCGCTGATCAGCAGACCATGCTTTTCTGCTTCCTTCACCAGCATCTCTTCCTCTTCCCTCGAATACCGGGAATAATGGCATTCCAGGCCCTGGATCCCATGGCCGATCAGGCACTCCAGCTGCCGCTCAAACTCGTCCTGGGTCAGGTGCTTTTCACCCTCCCCGCCCAGGGGATGGGCCCACACCGGGATGCCGCCGCCCCCGAGGATCGTCTCGATGCCATAGGCAGCACTGATCCGGTCAGGATGGGTTCCTCGCACATAACCCTTATCAATATAATCCCGGATCCCTTCGGCAATGGTGCTGCAATAACCCATGCGGATCAGGATGTTGGCGATGTGGGGCTTTCCCACGCTCTGCAGCGAGCGCAGCATCCGCAGGTCCTCCCTGGACAGCACGATGCCAAAGTTCTTTTCCAGATGCGCCAGGCGCCGGTTCAGTTTTTCATTGCGGAGCCTCGTCCCCTCCAGGATACCATCCATAAACCGCTCGCTGACCGGGTCAAAATCGTATCCCAGGATATGGCATTTCTTTACCTCTGATTTGCAGGAAAGCTCGACGCCTACGTAGAACTCCATATCATCCGGCACAATGTCCGCCATCACAAGAGCGCCTCTTGCCGTATCATGGTCCGTGATGGCAAAAGTGCCGATCCCGGCCTGGTGCAGCTTGTCCAGAAGCTCCTTCGGGTCATCTGTTCCGTCTGAAGCGGTCGTGTGCATATGCATGTCAATAGTGGAAAATTTCATGTATCTCCTTATGGTCGCTTACAATTCAGTCAGGGTGTCATTCACAGCTGCCGCATATGTCTGTCCAGCCAGACATAACCCGGCAGCGGGAAACAGTCCCCGCCTGTCTTCAAAAAACATATTTCTTCAGTCGGTCAAAGGCCTCTCTGACGTATTCTTCCGGAAGGGCCAGGTTGATGCGCAGGGAATACTCTCCGTGGAACATCCGGCCATCCTGAAGCGCAACGCCCACATCCCAGCAGGCCCGCTCCAGCTCATCCATCGTTTTGCCGTTTTTCCTGCACCAGGCTTCGCAGTCGACGAAAAGCATATAGGTGCCCTGGGGCCGGCGCACACTGACGCCCTCAAAGCCGGCAATTGCCTCACAGGCAATGTCGATGTTCTTCCGGATCGCCTGGCAGAGCTGGTCTGTCCAGGCCATCCCCTCCTCTGTATAGGCGCCGATCAGCGCATACATGGAAAGCATGTTCATGCTATTGTAGTGGGACAGGCCGGATTCCTTCCGCACCCGATCCCTCAGCCTCTTATCATAGATCACATGGTAGCTTCCGACAAGTCCCGCCAGGTTAAATGTCTTGGAAGGCGCATAAAAGGCTGCCGTATTGTCATGAAGATAGGGCGTTGCAGACTGGGTCGGGATATGCCGGTTATCTCCGACGATAATATCCGACCAGATCTCATCGGAGATGACGGTCACATCGTTTCTCTCACACAGGGCAGACAGCTCTTCCAGCTCCCATCTCTCCCACACCCGTCCGCAGGGATTGTGCGGAGAACAGAATATCATCACATGGATGTTGTTTTCAACGATCTTCTTTTCCATATCCGCAAAATCCATGCGCAGAATATCGTTTTCATCCGGAACCAGAGCACTGTGAACGATATGATAGCCATTGTCGGTCAGGCAGCCGGTAAAGCCGATATAGGTGGGACTGTGCAGAAGCACCTTGTCTCCCCTCGAACATAGCACATTCATAGCGCTGATGACGCCGCCAAGAACGCCGTTCTCGTAGCCGATATGCTCAGGCTCCATGCCCTCCACGCCGTTCCGCACCTGATGCCAGCGAATGATCTCCTGGAAATATTCATCCCTCGGAGCAAAATAGCCAAAGGCCGGATGCTGCATCCGCCCGATCACACTTTCCTGGATTCCCGGAAACACAGGAAAATTCATATCGGCGACCCACATGGGCAGCAGAGAAAAACCATCCTTTGGCGCGCCAGGGCCAAAACCGCCCTTACCCACCATATCCACAGCAATCGCATCCATACCAGCCCGCTCGGGCTTCGTCGTAAAATCGTACTTCATGCAGGGCCTCCCGAAAAATGTGTTTTTTAAGTGGGTGCTTCATCCCGTTCGAGGACAATGCATTCATAGCCTCCCATATGTTGCCAGAATACCGCTGCCGCATATAAAGAAACAAGCGGGCAGGAAAAACTGCCCGCTTCCTTTACCGATTATACCAACAAAGCGTCCGAAGCTCAATGCAAAGTAAAAAACTCATTCCTCTGCCGCATCTAGGCACTGCCCGGTCACCAGAAGCCTCCATCTGGTTCCTGCAAGCCCGAAACAGGTGGACAGCGTTACCAGTCTGGCATCGGCCCGCGGCAGTGCAGCAGTCTCCACCAGGCTGATGCTTTTCATGTAGGACTGATATTCCAGAAATGCCTGATCCGACACAAAGGAAACCGTATATGCCTGCGGATCAGCCTCTGTGACCGCCACGCTGAGAATCCGGAATTGATCCGTCTGCCCGTCCGGATAATAGATCCGGAAGCAGCCGCTGCCGTATTCCGGATCCAGATACCGCCGCAGCGTCCCAAACATGGACCCATCAGCCATGTTATGCCCGAAGATGAAGGAGTTTCGATCTGCAAAGTCCTTACCATTTGCCGCATTCAAAAAAAGGCTGCCGCCATAGTTAACCGTCCCGTCCGGCAGCCGGTGCAGATAGTACTCATTATCCTTTGCCTGCAAGACCGGGTAATCTACGTCCTCCAGCTGCAGCCAGGCCACCACATCAGTTCCTTTCAGCTGCTCCCAGCGAATATCCAGCAGGGATTCTGCACGGTCATCTCCAGAAGCACTGGCAGAAAGGTCTTTCTCGTCCCTGCTTCTCCTGGTCTCCTTCGACCTGTCCGCTCTGTCTGCCGGCACCTGAGGGGTCTGTATCGCCTCTTTTTGCATCGCCCGGTAAAACGCGGCGCTCTCCATATATTCCACTGCCTTCTTCCCGAAGGCAATGCCGCCGCAGATCACAGCCAGAACCGCAAGGATAAGCAGCACCCTTGCTGCCCGCTTCTCTGGATCCATCCAAGGCATCATCCTTTGGCACCCCGGCCGGCGCTTTTTCTGTCATCCATGCTGACCTTTCCCGTTTTCTCCAATGCCCTCTGACGGTCCTTTTCCCCATCAGAAACACTGTTTTCTGCATGCGGCAGGGAGTGCCCTTGATGCTTGTAGGAAACGTCCTTTCGGCAGGCAGCTCTCCGCCTGTCGATCCTCCGGTTTAGATCCAGACAGCCCACCAGCAAAGACAGGAGAGGCAGCGCTCCAAGACCGCCGGCCAATGCAGCTGCCTTCATATTTTTTCTTTTCAGCAGCAGGCCTTCGGAAGCCTCCGGCCCGCTTCTGTCAGGCAGCGTCCGCACCCCCTTCACCAGCAGCCGGTGGTCGTTTATCCCATAGGGTGTGCAGGTATAAAGGGTAACCAGGTCTCTGCCCTCCTCGATCCCAAGGTAGGGCGATTCGGTTCCCTGCGGCACGGTCAGGATCTTTTCCACCGTATAGCAATGGACCTCACCCAGTACATGAATATAGAATTCATCTCCCTTTTCCACCCGGATCAGGTCGGTAAACAGGGCAGCCTCGGGGAGGCCGGTATGAGCGGCAATGACAGAATGAACGGAGTCTCCGCCCACTGGCAGGGATGTGCCGTACATATGCCCGGCTTCATACTTCAGCCGGCTGCTCTCTGTCCCGTGACAGACCGGCAGATAGACATCGATGTCCGGGATCTCCAGATAGGCCATAATGCCATCCTCGCCCTCAGAAAGCAGGGCATCGTACTCTGTTCCCTCCCCGGAAAGCCCCTGGTAAACAAAGGGCTCCTCTGCCTGCTTCTTTGCCAGCCTTACGTTATATGCCACAGCATCTGCCATTGCCTGCTGCCGCTCTGCGTCGGAAAGCGCATTCACCTGCTGGGCTGAACGGCCGATCAAAGCCGTCTGCCAGATGGCGGATACAGCCTCCATTAAAGAAGGCAGCACGAAAAGAGAGACGGCCAGAAAAACCGTCAGATGAAAGATCACCCATATGCAATTGTATTTTAACTTCATGAGAATTTGACCCGGAACACGTCCAAAACAGAATGGAAAGCAACGGTCGGAATCAAAAGAACGTTCAGAAGATTCGAACAATATAAATTATAGAATTGCCCTGAGACGGTGTCAACAAAACACAGGAAACATGCCAAATTGTCCATTCGGCCGGGGAACATGCCAAATTGTCCGTTTGACCGTGGAACATGCCAAATTGTCCGTTTGACCGTGGAACATGCCAAATTGTCCGTTCGGCTCGGGGCACATGTCAAATTGTCCGTTCACCAGTTTCGGTATGAACAGACACGATGCACCTCGTATACACACTGGCAGAAATACAAAAAGGCGGCCTGCCGCCGCCTTATACAAACCACTCTGTCCATTTCAAAACGCATTATCCGAAACGCAGCAGAAGTACTGTCATCCCGATGTAGAACAGGATCATCCCGCCCAGGATCAGCCCCTGTTTCAGCCGGTGTTCTGTCAGCAGGCCGACAAACTCACGGACCGCAGCATTTGGCCAGAAATACCACCGTGTGGGTGCTCCGATGCCCTGTGCGCGCATCTTCACCCGGCGGGCCAGAAGTCCGCTCCGGAACACGTGGTAATTCGTGGTGGCAAAAGCTACTTTGCACTCCCCCGCCGCCTCCGGATCGACCGCCAGGATCTTTTCTTTGGAAAACCGCATATTCTCAGCTGTGCTGCGGGACTTATCCTCCATGATGATCTGATCCGGAGCAATTCCCTGCTCCAGCAGGTAGCTACGCATGCAGGCGCTCTCTGAGATCACCTCGTCAGGCCCCTGTCCGCCGGAAACGACAAAGCAAAGCTTCTTCCCCGTTTCCTCCAGCTGCCTGTGGTAAAACTCCAGCGCCTTGTCGATCCTGCCCCGAAGAAGAGGTGTCGGCGTACCGTCCTTCCGAATGCCGCAGCCAAGAACGATCATAAACTCTTTGCCATAAGACGGCTGAAACTGAACCGCCATAGCATTCGCGATGATCGCGCCGACCAGCATGCATTCAAAATACAGATAAAATGCCGCGTACAGATTGATCCAGATGCCAGACGCCGCGGGCTCCTGCCCAGGCCGGGTGACCATATAATTCCAGATCAGTAGGATCAGCTCGCCCCCAATGATCATCGCTGCAAGGATCATGCCAAGAATATTGACGAACCGTTTTCCCTCATGCCGGATCAGCGATACGTTGGAAATAAACAGCCCGGCAGAAAAAACCAGAAGGAATGGAAAGAAAAGGATCATATAGGCCCTTGCCGATTCCAGAAGCGTCTGCAGCACCATCCGCACCTGCCCATGCTCCGTGGTCACGGTAAGCGACTGGATCAGGATGTTCAGATGTGTCGCCAGAACAGACAGGGCAAACAGGAAAAATCCCGAATAGTAGATCGTATTGTACGAATAGGGGTTGTACTCCAGTTGATGCAGCCAGGCCCTTCCCAGCATATAGAGCACCAGCACCAGATACATGCAGATCCATCCGGAGGCTTCCCTGACCATAACGGTATTGCTGTCCCCCGTCCGAAGGATCAGAAGCAGCCCGACGGCAGCAGCTGCCGACAGGGCGAGGAGGTTCCAGAGCTTAGGTTTCTTGTTTCTGCTGTCGATCTTTACTATGCTCACTCTTTTCCTCCGGCCGGGCTTTCTCATCCGGCTCATCCTCTTCGAACTCCGTTCCGCCGGGGATCAGGGCCATGATCTCCTTCCGCTTCCAGGCTGCAATGGCGATGATCAGGAGCTGCACGCCGATCGCCAGCACCATGAACAGGTAATCCCCGTTCTTGATAAAGCCGCCGGCAATACAGTTCAGCAGGATCTGAAACCAGCAGCCCACTGCGATCGCTCCCAAATAGCCCGGAACAGAGATCGAGGATCCCGCTGCGATATACGGAATGATCCCGTTTGGCAGCACCGGAAGCATGTTGACAAAGGCAACGACAAACTCCGGCCGCGTCGTGCTAAGCCGCTGCCGAAGCCACCGCCCCTTGTTTCTCTGGGGCGCAAAGCCGGCGATCTGGCTGCCCATCCGCCGCACAAACAGGAAAACACCCATGTTTCCCAGAAGAAAACCAAAATAGCACAGCAGGAAGGACCGGAACCATCCATAGATCACCCCTGCCGCGATCTGTATGGCGAAGCCCGGAAACACGATGCTGACGACCTGGAGCGCCGCCAGGATAACGATCGTCAGCATTCCCTTCCAGGATGCTTCTTCATTGATATATGCCTCGATCGCCGCCTCATCCCCTGCCTCAAGAAGACGGAAATATTCCGGAAGACTGTCGCCAAAGACAGTCCAGACCAGCCAGACCACGCCGGTAAGGATAAGAATATATATGATCAGTTTACTGTATTTCGCCCAGAATTTTCTCTTCACCAGATACCTGCCGTTATGTATTTTATCGTACTGCCCTGTATGAACAAATAGGAACAAAACACCGCCAATTATAGTGTATGGGAAAATAAACGTCAACGACTTTCCATCTGTCATATATCGATCGACAGCCTGCACTGGCAGCCTCGGCAGAACCGCTGCTGCTCCAAAACCAGCTAAGGCAGGATGACCGCCTTTATTGCCAGGGTTTTCGTAACAGGGATCGCCTGATGCCGGGAGACGCTCAGCTCAAGCTGCGATTCCAGGCCGCAATCCGTATCAGATCTTAATTTGTATCTTAGTTTTCATCTGTATCCCCCGGATATTCCCCGCGGAATTTCTCCAGGGCAGGCAGGGCTTCCTTCAGAAATGCGGCACCGGCTGCAGTAAGGCTTACCCGGTCCTCCTCAAATATAAGCAGAGGAACCTTTACCTGCTTCTCCAGGCTGCGGATCGCCCCCAGAATATCCTCTTGACTGCAGCCGCAAAGGCCGGCAGCAGCGGCAAGGCTTCCTTCTTTCGCTGCAGCCGCAAAACGTTCCAGCTCATGAAGCTCTCCCGTCAGCATGTGCCTACCACTCTCTCTTTCGGTCACGCATCATCAGCCCGTAGACTGCTTCCCGGACATCGGCTCCCTCATGTACCACCCGGTCGACCGCATCGACGATGGGCATCTCCACCTGATACCGGCGGGACAGCTCCTTTGCCGCCGGAAGCGCATTGATGCCCTCCACGACCATGCCGACCTCCTCGATGGCTTTGTCCAGCGGAACACCTTTGCCAAGCAGGATGCCGGTCCGGTTATTCCGGCTGTGCATACTGGTCGCTGTCACGATCAGATCGCCCATACCGGCCAGGCCGCTGAAGGTCTCCTCCTGGCAGCCCATCGCCCGGCCAAGCCGGGTCATCTCTGCCATTCCTCTGGTGATCAGCGCTGCCCGCGTGTTGTCGCCATAGCCCAGTCCGGTCAGTGCACCTGACGCCAGAGCAATGATATTCTTCAGCGCGCCGCATAGCTCGACGCCGCGGATATCCGGGTTGGTGTAGACACGCATGCAGGTATTCATAAAGGTGTCCTGCACGATCCTGGCCGCCTCGATATCCCGGCTCGCCGATACGATGGTCGTGGGCATATCCACCGCCACTTCCTCGGCATGTGTCGGTCCGGAAAGAGCCACGATCCTGGCCCTTCGTCCGGCCTTTGTCAGCTCATCTTCGATCACCTCAGAGAGCGTAAACAGGGTATCTGCCTCGATGCCTTTGGCCACATCCACCAGGATCTGCCCCATCGGAAGGTACGGCGCTGCCGCCCTGGCCGTTGTCCGGACAAACGGAGACGGGACTGCAAACAGCACGATATCCTTGTCCTCGCAGGCTTCCTTTATCTGCTTCGTAAACGTAATGACATCCGGGATGATCATATCCGGCAGGTTTCTCTGACGCCTGGTGGCATTGAGCTCGTCGATCTCCTGCTCCAGTGCCGACCAGACACAGACCTGATGCCCGGAATTTGCCAGCATTCTGGCCAGAGCCATGCCCCAGGTACCTGCACCCAGCACACCGACACGCCGGGATATCCCGGTCTGTCCTTCCCCTGCAATCCGATCTCTGTCCTTTGCCTCGCCTGCAAAAGACGCGGGATCCATGCTTCTTTTCTCTTCTGCTGCTGATACTTCTATCTTTTTATCCGGATTCATATATCGATCCTCTCCTGTGTAATTCTGAGTTCTTCTTATTTTAGCGCGAAAAAGGGGGAAATGATAGAGGGAAATCTGTGGTACAATGGGACGGGAGTACAAACATGAGAATAAAAGGAAACACTATCTTCTGTCACAGACATCTCTATACAGCCGGAAATCTGATGATCCTGCTTTTGCTGTGCATGCTTCTTTGCGGAGCCGGCCGGCAGGAAACTGCAGGCCCAGCCGGCACAAACGCAGCTGCCGGGCAGTCTTCATCTAAGCAGTCCTCATCTGAGCAGTCCTCATCTGGGCAGTCCTCATCTGGGCAGTCCTCATCTGCGAAGGCTTCAGAAGCTGAGCAAGCCCAGCCAGGCCTCCGCCTGCCCATCGCCATCCGGGAAGGGGAGGAAGCAGCAGCTGTGCAGTATGATCCAGAGAAAGGCATCCTGGAATTACTGCATCCATTCCCTCATTGGTACGGGTTTCTGGCTGACCGGAACACGGAGGCTTTGCTTCTGCCCATGGAGGAATCGTATGCTGTATTGCAGCAGGCTCTGTTTTACGCCAACAGCAGCCTTATCACCTCCGGACTGGTTCGCGGCCTCCGCCTGCCGGATGGTGAGAATGACCACTGCACACTGCTCTTTGCCCTGGACACGCAGGGAAGGCTGAAAAAAGCCGCTGACAGCCGCGGCAGAGAGCTCCATTATTACTATAACGGCGATCGGCTTACCCAGATCTTTCTCAAGGAGAATGGGCAGCTGCTCCAGTATGCCGAGCTGTTCTGGTCTGAAGATTCAGACGTTTCCGAACCGGCGGTAAAAGAGCTTCTCTTCATCGACAGCTCCGGGCCCTCATCGGTCAGGGAAAAGCTCGCCTTCAGCCGCACGGACACCGGAGTCATCACGGCACTTACCGTGACGAGCGTTTCTGGCATTCCTTCACCGGATGGACAAGCCAATACCGAAACAGCAGAGATCCCGGCCGATTCTGCTGCAGATCCTGGATCTGCCGGCCAGAGTGATGTCGAAACGACAGAAGAATATCTGTATCAGCATAACGAGGACGGGACGATACGCAGTATCCTGCGGCGGACCGGAAGTCAGGCTTTTTCCCGGTATTCCCATGACGAATATGGGAACCTGCTGTGCCTGGAGGACACGATTTTTTCCTACACCTCTGCGTCGGACCTTTCGTCCAAAAGCAGTACCGCTCCTTCCGAAGATGGTGCGGCCGCATCTCTTCCTGTCACAGAACAGGTCACCTTTGACCGGGGTTATATCGGCGGCAATGAATTCGCCTTTATCCTGGGGCGTTCCTCAGACGGCAACGTCACCTGGCGGCGGGATACCGCGCTCTACCCCACAGACGAAGTCTCCCAGACCGGCGAGATCGGCTGTTATGCGGACCAGGCCTTCTACTATTATGAAGGCGGCTCGATCTATGCCCTCGATATGCAGAGCGGAAATCTTCTCTGGCGCAACGATCAGTTTGGCGGAGGCTCAGCCGTAAGCGCGATCGGTCCGGATGGGACCATCTACATCTGCGGCTACTATGGGCCAAGCTTCCTGGCTGTCTCGGCCCAGGGATACGTGATCTTCAACTCCTATCACCTTGGCTATGCCTTACTGTGGCCCTCCTCCATGGAATACGATCTGGAAAAGGACCTGGTCTATGTGACGATGGAAGCCGATATGTCCAACGACGGCTCCCCCACTGTGTGCATCATCGATCCTCACACCTTCAACTGCACCTTCCAGTAAGATTGGATAGATCCAAGCAAAATGTGCTGATGGGAGCTGACGAAGGCTCAAGCACACGCCCCCTATGGAAGGCATTACGCAAACGGCTTCGACCCTTCGGGTCTGCAGAATGTTTGCTTTAATGTCTTCCGTGGGGGCGTGTGCTATATCATATCCTGCATAAAATAGCCTGCATGAAAGAGATCTCTCAAAAGAAACGCGTACGCAAAGGAGCTGCCGCACATACCCCTCTCGTGATTTATTATCCTTCACGATTTTGGTCTGTGCGGCAGCTCCTTTTGAACTGTCTGATGTATTTATTTTTCAGCTGGCCTTTACAGCCTCCGCGTCATGTGCCTTGACAGCCGGCCAGCCATCCAGAACTCTTACAGTCTCTCGGCTCTCTCGATATCCAGGAAGTACTTGTAGGTATCGACCGTCAGCTCGCCGCAGGCAGCCTCATCGCAGGCGATGATGGCGCCATTGTGCATCTGCAGTGCGCTGCAGGTCCACTTCTGGCTGACGCCGCCCTCAACGCTCTTGGCCAGAGCGCGGGCCTTGTTGTGGCCGTTGATCAGGATCAGAACTTCCTTGGAATCGGTAACAGTGCCGATACCAACAGAAAGTGCGGTGGCAGGTACCTTCTCCGGGTCATTTCCGAAGAAACGGGAATTGACCAGGCGGGTCTCAGAGGTCAGGGCACGTACGCCGGTCCTGGATGTCAGGGAGGTGTAGGGCTCGTTGAAGGCCAGATGACCGTCTACACCGATGCCGCCCATGAACAGGTCAATGCCGCCGTAGGAAGCGATCTTCTCCTCATAGCGTCTGCACTCCTCTTCCGGATCCTCAGCCATGCCGTTCAGGATGTTGATGTTCTCCGGCTTCATATCCACAAGGTGGTTGAAGAAGGTGTCATGCATGAAGTACCAGTAGCTCTGGTCATGCTCGTGGGGCAGGCCGACATACTCGTCCATGTTGAAGGTCACGACATTGGCAAAGCTTACCTCACCAGCCTGGTTCATGCGGGCCAGCTCCTGGTATACGCCGATCGGTGAAGAGCCGGTGGGAAGGCCCAGAACAAAGGGTCTGTCTTCCTTGTGGCCGTTGATCTTTGCTGCGATATAGTTTGCTGCCCACTTGGACATCTTCTCATAGTTTTCCTGAATTACTACTCTCATTTCCTGTATTTCTCCAATCTGGTCATAACATCCGGCATCCGCGGCAGCGCCGCGGATCCGAAATCACAATTTCTTTCATGTCTGGCCAGGCTTTTGTAAAAAAGAATGCTCTCCTGGTCAGAATAACCTCTTTTTTACTCGGTAATGTGTCCCTTCGCCCGGATCACATCGATGACAGAATCCACGTACTTCTCGCAGATCTCATCGCTTCCGGCCTCGACCATGACACGGATCACCGGCTCGGTACCGCTCTCACGCACCAGAATACGGCCGTCATCGCCCAGCTCGTCAGCGACCTTCTGTACCGCTGCCTGGACATCCGGATCGTTCTGTGCGTCCGGTTTGCTCTTTACGCGGACGTTCTTGAGAACCTGCGGATAGAAAACCACGGGAGCTGCCAGCTCGCTCATGGGTTTCTCCTTGGCCAGCATGACCTCCATCATCTTGAGGGAGGTAAGGATACCGTCACCTGTGGTGGCATATTTGGTGAAGATGATATGGCCGCTCTGCTCGCCGCCGATGCGGTGGCCGTACTGGACCATGTTCTCATAGACGTACTTGTCGCCGACCTTAGTCTTCTCGTAGTCGATACCCACCTTGTCCAGTGCCTTGTAAAGGCCGAAATTGGACATAACGGTGGTGACAACGGTGTTGTTGAGCAGCTTGCCGCGCTCCTTCATGTACAGGCCGTAGATATAGATGATGTGATCACCGGTGACCACATTGCCCTTCTCGTCCACGCACAGGCAGCGGTCGGTATCGCCGTCGTAGGCAAAGCCCACATCCAGGTGATTCTCGACAACGAACTTTTGCAGATGCTCGATATGGGTGCTTCCGCAGTCTGTATTGATGTTGTAGCCATTGGGCTCGTTGTTCATCACGTAGGTCTTCGCGCCCAGGGCATCAAATACGCTCTTGGCGATGGACCATGCGGCGCCATTTGCCACATCCAGACCAACCTTCACGTTCTTGAAGCTGAACTTGGACATGGAGATCAGGTAGCCGATGTAACGGTTACGGCCTTCCACATAGTCGACCGTACGTCCAACCTCTCTGGTTGCCAGCGGGATCTCAACGCCGCCGTCGATGTACTCCTCTACCTTCAGGATCGTCTCCTCATCCATCTTCTCTCCGTTTCCGTTCAGCAGCTTGATGCCGTTGTCATAGTACGGATTGTGGGAGGCGCTGATCATGATGCCGCAGTCAAAATCGTCAACTCTTGTGATATAGGCGACAGAAGGTGTCGTCGTTACATGCATGATGTAGGCATCTGCGCCGGAAGCCATCAGGCCGGTGCAGAGGGCATACTCAAACATATAGGAGGACCGTCTTGTGTCCTTTCCGATGACGATCTTTGCCTTCTTACCCTGATTCTCACCATAGTACCAGCCCAGGAAGCGGCCAATCTTTATAGCATGCTCGTAAGTCAGACCTACGTTTGCTTCTCCGCGAAAACCGTCAGTTCCGAAATATTTACCCATGGTTCAGTCCTCGATCTTTCTGATTACTTGTGCATTGTTCTTGTGAATGCTGCCCTCCGGGATCACACCACGCACGCAGCTGGTCGGATAGACATTGCTGTGCCGGCCGATGACGGTGCCGGGATTCAGGACGGAATTGCAGCCGACCTCGACATAATCGCCCAGCATGGCGCCGAACTTTTTCAGTCCGGTCTCGATCTGCTCGTCCCCGTTGTGGACCACGACAAGCTTCTTGTCAGACTTGACGTTAGACGTGATGGAGCCGGCTCCCATGTGACTGTAATAGCCAAGAATGGAATCACCGACATAGTTGTAGTGCGGGGTCTGCACGTGGTCAAACAGGATCACGTTCTTCAGCTCCACAGAGTTGCCGACCACACAGTTTGCGCCTACCAGCGCTGAACCGCGGATAAATGCGCAATGGCGCACCTCCGTCTCCGGTCCGATGATGCAGGGGGCGCCGAGATATGCCGTCGGGAAGATCTTTGCTGTCTTATGTACCCAGACATGCTCGGAAACTTCTCTGTAATCCTCACCCAACGTCGGGCCAAGAGCCAGGATCATATCCTTGATTCCTTTAAGGGCCTCCCAGGGATAGGTGAACTGCTCCAGATACGCCTTTGCCTGCGTGTGGTCCAGATCATATAAGTCCTTGATCGTGTACACGATTTCTGTACCTCCGAAATAACAATTTCTTTAAGTGACGGAAAGCCCTCTGTTACAGTGTTGATTCTGCTTTTTAAACTTCCCTGACGGCCCACTTTCAGCCGCGGCAGCATCCGCCGAGTCTTTCGATAACTGCCGGCCTCGTCAACCATTGCTGGTCCTGGCGCTAATAACGCATCTTTCCTCCTTCGCAGAAGCGCTATTTTACTCGTCCGTCCGCATGCTTATACATGGAGGACTGGTGAATGCGGCATAGACCTGCCATACATTCATCAAACCATTTTACGTCAAACAATGAAAAAAGACAATCTTTCATTTGCATGAATAATTCTAAAAAAAGTAAAAACCAGGGGCATTCTGCCCCTTTTCGTATATATCGGGTCGTATTTTCGTCGTATTTTTTACTCCAAGGCCATTGTCTTTTCACTTTATTTGCAGGAATGTATGTATCCATTCCTCCTTTTTGATGCACACAACCCCTGCCGCCGGCTCCGAATATGCCAAAGGCCGCAGCTTGGTGCTGCGGCCCTGATCTGTCTGATTCGATTGTGTGTAATCCTGTCCGATCTTACTTTGTGATCTTTACGCTCTTTGCTGCGCTCCAGGCACTATAGTAATTTACACCGCTCACCTTCTTGTAGCTGCGGAGATATACCTTGTAGGCCTTGCCCTTTACCAGGCTCTTGATCACACGGCTGAGTGTCGTATTCTTTGTGATCGTAACCGTCTTTGACGTGCTTCCGGTCACATATTTCACCTGGTATCCGGTAGCCTTGGCGTTCTTCTTCCACTTTACGGTCATGGTCTTCGCCGCTGTGTTGGATGCGGATGAGATCGCCGGACGGGTCAGGAAGTAGGAGATCTTTGCCGCCGAGTTGGCACTCTTGTATGTTGCTTTGCCTACTGTTTTGTAAGCCACGACATAGTAAGTATATTTGGTACCGTTCGTCTTTGCCTTTGTGTCGGTGTACTTAACGGTGGATCCGCTGGTGATCGTGGCTGCAGGACTGTAGCTTCCACTGCCGGTCTTCCGGTACAGATAATAGCCGGTTGCTCCCGTGATCTTTTTCCAGCTGACCGTCGTTCCGGTGGCCGCATTGGCAATGCTTGAGATGGCCGGTCTGGCCACAAAATAGGAAACCTTCTGTGCAGAGTCGGCACTCGTAAAGGTCTCAGCTTCCTCTCCTTCTCCGACCGTCTTGTATGCTGTCACATAGTAGGTATACTTTGTGCCGCTGGTCTTTGCAGCTTTATCGGCGTACTTCACTGTGCTTCCGCCGGCGATCTCAGCAGCCTGCTCAAATTCACCGCTGCCGGTCTTCCGGTACAGACGGTAGCCGTCAGCACCGGTGACCTCACTCCAGGTAACCGTCGATGCAGACGCTGCATTGACAACCGATGCAATTACAGGACTTGCCAGATAGACAATGGTCTTTTCTCCGGAAGGTTCGCTTTCGTAGGTCTGGCCGTTTTCTGCATTCCGGAATGCACACACCGTATATGTATAGGTTTCCCCACTGCTTACATCTGTATCCTCGAAGCTAAGAGCTGCCGCATCCGTATCTGCAATCTTCTCACCATTTCGGTAGACAGAATAGCCGCTTGCACCGGCGGCCTCACTCCAGGAAAGGCTGATGCCGTTTTCTTTATTCTGGATACCTGTGATCTCGGGAGCAGCCACCCGGGTATCGATGACTGTAAATGTCTTTTTTACTTCGCCATTGAATGCGTTCTTTCCGGTTATCGTGACAGTAGCTGTACCTTCCGCGTCGTTTCCGATGTAACTAACGTTATAATCCGCATCTGTTACCTGCATCCCCTCAAAGGTGATGAACAGAGGCATTTCCACCGGCTCTCCGGAAAATTCAGCATAGGCAACATCCATAAACGGATCGCCCAGATGAATGGTGCAGGCACCTATATCCGCCTGTACATATTCGACCGAAAGCTCACACAGATACTGCCCATTCGCATCATAGGCAGCCATATTAATTTCAATCGGTACTGCAGCATTTTCTTCTGTCTTGTTCCAGTAAACGGATACCGGCAGACGGCTGGGATCCACATTCTCTCCGGCTGCGATCTGTGTTCCATTATTGTCCTTTAACAGGCAGTTGGCAAAAGTGTACTGGTATACGGCATCTGTCACCGGCTGTGCACCGGCGCTGGTATACCGCATATGACTTACCTCATAAAGCAGCGGTGTTCCCGCCAGCGGGGAACCTGCAACAGAAATCAGGTTGAGACGGTCCAGCTCTGTATAGATGCTGAAGTACATACTCATCTTGCCGTCTTTGACTTCCTCAGAACCATGACAGCCAATCACAAGCTCCAGATCGGTATCAGTGGAAACCTGGCCGGCAGAGATGGTCAGTATATCTCCATCAATACTCACGCTGACCTCAGCAGGCAGATCGCTTTCATTCTCAATACTAAACGTAACCTCTCCGGTCGCATCGCCCAGATCGGTTCCGCCATCTGTCTGGTACTTCTCTGCATACAGCGTGTACTCACGTACCTCACCAATATAGAGCTCACCGACATCCGCCTGCTTATCATCGTCAAAGTAGCCGTATTCGATCATGGCATTTGCTTCATAACCCGGCTCGTAATAATAGGCATATTCTTTTTCTTTCTCTTCTGTCAGCGGATCCGGCTCCGTATCGTTACTGTCAAAGGCAGGATCGGTTTCAGCCTCCATGGCTGCATCGCTTTCTGCCGCTTCCGGCTCTGTCAGGACTTCTTCCACGGTAACTTCCGGCTCAGCAGAAGGCCCGGCTGCTTCCCCGGCATCCCCATTTTCTGCTTCAGGCGCCACTTCCGAGCCGGCCGTCTCCGGCATTTCGGTGCTCTCTGCCTGCTCTGCGGAATTGTCCTCTGCTGCGATGGCATCTGCCGGAACAGATGTTTCATCCAGTGCCTCTGTCTCTACAGACTCCGGCTCAGAAAAGCTTTCCGCTGCAACAGCCGTCTGCTCCTCCAATTCACTCGCGTACACAGCCGCCGGAACATTGCCCAAAACAAGCACTGCGCTAAGAATAACCGCCATGCTGCATACAGTCCTGTTTTTTCTCATGATCTTCCTCCCAAATAAAAAGGCAAACTACTACAATTATCATTCTACCCTCACACCCGCAGGTTATCAACCTTTTCTTGGAAGCATTACCTGAAATGCGGCATTCTGCACAAATGGCACACTATTTCTATAGTATTGATTTTTGTTTACAAATTTGTTAATTGCGGATATACTATAGGCAGAATCGGCAGGTGCCTGCAGCAGCTGCCGTACTTCTGTTATACTTCAATAAATGGAGGAAAAACATGAAAAGAATGAAAAAAGCAGGTCTCGGTCTACTGGTTCTGGTGCTCCTGCTTGGCAGTCTGCCCGTACGTGCAGCTAAAGCATCCGCCGAGGAAGGCGAGCATAAGATCAGCCTGACCGTCGAAAGCTATGATGAAGAGGGCAAAAAGATCAAGGATGAAACGGACTGCACCGCTTCTGTCAGCACAGAGGAAGCCAAAGAGGGAGAAAAAATCACAATCACCCAGAAACCGGGGGAGGATTTTCAGCTTTTCTCTGCTTCCTGGAAGGCAGGCAAAGAATATGAGCGGCTGCTCTCCGACTCTCTGGCCTTCAAGATGCCGGATGAGGATGTAACAGTGACGGTTCGTTTCCAGAAGGGTCTGATCTGTTCCTGCACGCCAAAGCTGGACAATGGAGATGCATCTGTCATAAAAAACTATGCCGTCTCCTCTCTCTGGGCAGACAAATACACAGGAGCCATCGCCTGGAACACCCCGGTGAATAAAACCTTTACCTTCCAGCTTATCCTGGAAGAAGGATATGAGCCGGAAAAGGAAGCCCTCATAACGGAAGTTCCAAAGAATAACAAGGGAAAGGCACCTGAAGAGACAACGGACGATACCGACAAGGACAAAGAAAAGGAAAAAAAGGAGTCATCCGAAGAACCGAAGGAGATCGAACTGAACTGGAAGAAATCCGACGAAAAGACGGAGGAGGGCATCCTTTGGGAGACAAAGGCAGACATGCCGGAAAACAGCATCGTCCTGGCCTTCTCAGTAAAAGAATCCTCTGATGAGGATGATCCCGAACCCACACCGGAACCGACAGAAGAACCAACACCGGAACCCACGGAAGAGCCCGAACCGGAGCCCACCACTGCACCTGAGCCGACCGAAGAACCGACGCCGGAACCCACTGCAGAACCAACCGTGACTCCCGAGCCTACAGCAGAGCCAACACCGGAACCCACGGAAGAACCAACGCCGGAGCCCACCAAAGAGCCGACGCCCGAGCCCACAGAAGAGCCGACGCCGGAACCCACAGAGACACCGGAGCCAACAAAGGAGCCCGAACCGACAACAACACCAACACCGACCACGACGCCGAAACCGACTACAACACCAAAGCCAACTACGACGCCAAAGCCGACTACGACACCGAAGCCCACTACGACGCCAAAGCCGACCACTACGCCGAAGCCAACCACAACGCCGAAGCCAACTACGACGCCAAAGCCGACTACGACACCGAAACCAACCACAACGCCAAAGCCAACCGCGACACCTAAGCCAACAGCTAAGCCTACGGTACCGCCGAAGCCAACGAGCACACCGAAGCCTACCACCACACCTAAGCCCACTCAGGCACCGACAACTGCTCCTGTACAGAAGCAGTACACGATCGTTTCCGGTGCAGACAGCGTTTGGACAAAGGGAAGCACCAGCGGCCTTACCTTCGTTTCAGAAGCAGACTACAGCAAATTTGTCAGTGTCAGTGTAGACGGCCACCAGCTGGGCAGCGACAGCTACACCAAGGCATCCGGATCTACCCAGATCACCCTCAGCCAGAGGTATCTGAACACACTCAGCAGCGGAGCCCATGCCCTTCTGATCCGCTCCTCGGATGGAACCGCATATACAAGCTTTACTGTACAGGATAAGGAATCCTCCGGTACGATCACTTCAGTGCCAGGCAAACCGACCACCACGCCGACTCCTTCAGGCAATTCTTCCCAGAAGGGAGATTCGGCAAACACAGGAGATACCAACCATCCCTTCCTGTGGGCAGGCCTCTTTGTGGCCGCACTAGTGGTCCTGTATCTGCTGATCTATTACAAAGATAAGTTCTTTGAAAAAAAGTGATCTGCGGAGTGCAATCATACACCTGCACGAATCATACAATGCAGGTGTAAGAGAATGATTCGGTAAATAAAGGGAGATAAGAATTTCCGAAGTGAAATATCTTATCTCCCTCTTTTTCTGCATTAAAATGTGGGAAACCGGCTGTTTTCCTTAATCTTCTCCCACCTGCTGTCTGATAAATTCCGCCGCCTGCTCCTGCTGCTCTTGTGCGGTTATCCGGGCCTCGTTGTCCCCTTCCTGTTCGCCATAGCTGCCAAATCCCGCATGGTTCCCTCCTTCAATGACAAGCTCACTGAACTCGGGAGGAGCAAGTTCTTTCCCCTCTTCATATTTCTCACTGTTCAGTACACCATCTTCTGATCCATAGATGCTTATTTCTGAAAGTTCATCCGGAATATCCTTCGTCGGATACGCGGCAAACAGGATCACTCCCTCCAGATCTTTGGGGTTATCCGCCGCATAAGATGCCGCCATGGCCCCTCCCAGGGAATGACCGCCCACATAAACCTCCGGGTAATTGTACTGTTCCATAACTTCCGCGGCTTTATCGATGCCAAAAACGGCCAGATGAAAAGGCATACGCACAAGACAGACATCCATGGCTTTCTCTGCGATCTCTCGGAGGAGAGGCGCATACGCCTTATCCTCTACCTTTGCCCCCGGATAAAAGATCAGCACCTTATCCTCCGAAGGACCATCAAAAAAATATCCATAATCCTCCTCGGATACCTCTGCAGTCTCATCCGTAACAAGTGCTTTCATAGTCCTGTCATCCGCACGGTAGTAGCTGCCTGTGTAGACCAGGAACGCTCCTGCCAAAAGAAGGAAGATGCACACAGCGAGGGAAACAACGATCCTGCCCTTTCCCGGCCTGCCAACCTGCTCTTTTCTGTTTTTCTTTTTCTGGCCGTCACTCATTTCCTGCCTGTCTCTTTCTCTTTTTCTTTTTTATTCTGCTCTTCTTCCCTGTCCGGTCTGCACTGAGACAGATACAGCCCCGTGACTGCACTGAGCAGTACACCAGTTACCGGGTACATGGTACAGAAGAAAGACTGTCCCAGATATCCCATAAGCGGCACAAAGAATACAGATCTTCCGTCCTTCCACAACTTCCTGCGGAACCAGGATGCGATAACAGATCCCCAGAAAAACAGGTACAGGATCTCCCCGATGATCCCGGTGGTAAACAGGACCTGCAGCGGCTCGCAGTGGGCAGAAAGGACATTATTCTCCCGGATTATGCTTACTTCCCTGTAGAAGCTCCGCAGATGATCCGGCCCGACACCAACAAGCCTGCGCAAAATGGGCTGCTTCCAGAACTGCTCCCATCCCATTCGCCAGATCATTCCCCTTCTGTTGCCCCAGCTGTCACTGAAGTTAATCATGGAATAGATCGCTGCCCCGGCAACTCCAGCCAGGAGCACACCCTCCACCAGAATGAGAAGTATTCTTCTTTGCTTTTCCGTCCAGCCTTCCATCCACCGGTCTGCCAGGAACCAGATCAGAACACCTGCAAGGATCACTGCAAAAGGCATAAAAGACCGAACCATAAATGCCGAGATGTCCCGAAGCGCCGCTGCCTTTCTGGCATAGAAAGGCGCCCTTCTGGTCAGCAGCAGAGCCGCACCATAAAAAATCAGCAGCACCGAAGCCCGCTTTGTATGCTCCGCGGAAGACAGGATAAAAGGAAAAAGAAAGATCAGACAGAACACACTGCCCACATAGACGCTGTCGCTCTCGCAGATAACAACACTGAGGATACCCAGCGCAGACAGCATTCCAAAAAGGATTTCAGTCAGCTGCTCTGTGCATGCCAGGTAAAACCCCCAGAACAGAGGAAGGAGCAGGCACAGATATCCGGAAAAACTGTTCTTCTGTCCGATCGTGGAAATATAACTGAAGTACTCTGCAGGGTCGATCCGCTCATGCAGGCCGAACAGATCGACTCCTGCAGCCTGAATGGCCGCGAACAGAAAGATGACCACATTGACAGTCATGACCGGGAGAAGCAGATTTGGTATAAAATCCAGATAAGCAGCCATCACAAAGGCAGACAATACGAAAGCAAGAATAACCAAAGAGCCGACACCCCAGCCGCCGTCTCCAAGAAGAGAAGCCATCGGGTCATCCGATAAGGCAGAAGAAAAAAGCCACCAGCCAGAAATGGAAAGAAGCAAAACGGCCGGCCAGTTAACCTTTCCCTTTCCCTTTCCTTTTTCCTCTGCTTTTCCCTTTTCTCTTTCCTTTACCGTTTTCCTTATATCAGTACTTCTGCTCCCAGCTGTATGGTTTAGCTGCCTTTCACTTAATCGCAGAATGAGAATGGTGATCCCGGCCGCAAGAAGTGCCGGACAGGCAAGCAGAAGGTACATGCGGCTCTTCGCACCGATAAGGCCAAAATAACCGTTTTTCATATACAAGGGGACAGCGATTGTCGAGACATAGAACAGCCACATGGCTGCCAAATGCAGAATACTCTGACCTGTACTGTTTTTACTCTCTTTTTTCCTGCCTGCCATCAGAAGTTCCCCTGTGGATCATACTATAGATGCCTATCTATTTTACAATGAAAAACCGCAGACGTAAATATCACCGTCATCTGCAAGAAGAATCCCTGCAGGAAGCCCCCTTGCAGACACTGCCAAACTGGACAGAATGAAATACTGAAGGCGCTGCATCTCCAGCGGAGATACAACGCCCCGAAATAGTTATTGCTTAGTTTTTCCTTGACCGGCAGTCCGACTGCCAGTGCTGAATTCTGGTCAGAAGGACGGATCATCTGCCAACTGCAACGTGTTACTTGCTGACTTTGACCTTCTTAACTGTACTCCACGCGCCGTATTTCTTGAGTGTCTTATTGTAAGCGCGGATGCGGATGTAATAGGTCCTGCCCTTTGTCAGCTTTGTCAATGCTGCACTTGCGGTCGTCGAATTCTTGCTCTTTGCGCCAGTGAATTTGCTGTTTGTCGCGTACTGTACCTGGTACCGGGATGCGCCGGTCTGCTTTTTCCAGGTGACAGTGATCTTCTTTGCCGCATTGTTCTTTGCAGACTTGATGACCATCTTTGCCGGCTTTACATTCACCGTGATCCTGATATCAACAGCCTTTTTGTAGTAGGCGTTCTGGGGAGAACAAACCGTAATGACTGCCCTGCCGCAGAAATTCTTACGGATCGTTACCTTCCCTGAAGGCGTTACGGTGACATACTTGCTGCTGGACTTGTAGGTAACCCTTCCGCTGGTGCTCTTCGCGTTCAGCCTGAAGGACTGGGCCCTGCTCACATTTCCGGTCTTTGTATACGTTCTGGTCCCTGTGATCTTATTAAATGCTTTGCTGCTCGTGAAGGTCTGCTCCGTTGTTCCGCCGTACAGGCCGATCCCGGTCGATGTTATTTTTCCGTTTCCGGAATTGGTGTTGTCGGAGTCCTCACCGGTAAAGTCTGTTTTCTCCTTCAGTGGTGCCCTCGTCCCAGATCTGCTCTCATCAGGGCCTGCTGTGGTAATCTGCTTTATGATGACCGGTACAATATCAAGATTCCAGCCGGAACTGACCGGATCTCCGGATACGCTAGGATATCCGGATATAATCGGATCTCCGGATACACTCGGATATTCGAATACAATCGGATCTCCGGACATGCTCGGATCGCCAGACACGCTCGGATCGCCGGACACGCTCGGATCGCCAGATACACTTGGATCTCCCGACACGCTCGGATCTCCGGATACACTTGGATCGCCGGATACGCTGGGATCGCCGGATACACTCGGATCGCCGGACACGCTCGGATTCCCGGAAATGCTTGGATCCCCGGACACGCTCGGATCCCCGGACACACTCAAAACGCCGGACACGCTGGGATCTCTGGATATACCCGGTTCTCCGGACACGCTCGGATCCCCGGATATACCCAGTTCTCCATATTTTCTGCCGGTGCTTTCTTTCACATAACCCCCGGCCATATCCGGAATAAAGCGGAAGCAGCGGGAGACTCCGGCAGGCAGATTATCAGCCGGAACGTTCATGCCCGATGAAATATCCGCAGCATCCGAGGTCGAGGGATCTCCCGAAAGCGCAGCAGGCGCAGGATTCTCAGGATCATCTAAGGTCCAGGCGGCGGCTGTCTGGCAGTTCAGAAAAGGAAACGCACCCAGTGTAAGGGCAATTGCCAATACCAGGGCGGTCCATTTTCGCCACATAAAGCCTGTCATTCTCAAATTAAAATCCATATCCGCTTCTCCTTGATCAAAGCCGGTACATCTGAATGAAATCATCCAAAAGAAACGCGGCCACTGTAAAGACCGCGTTTCTATATGATTTGTATATTTTTATTATACTTTTTCAGGGGAACAATGGCAACATGCCTGACTATATTTTCACTAATATTTCCTGCGCGTTCTGCCATCAACTGTATGGTATAGCGATTCGGAAGACTTTTCCGTCAGCTGCCTGCATTTGCGAATACTGTCGAATCAGGATTATCAGGTATATTCTGACTGGATATGTCCCGGGGGATCAGGTTTCGCAGTTCAGTCTCTCCGGAACAGGTCCCGGGTATATACCTTCTCTTCCACATCATCCAGGATCGGATCGTACCGGTTGGCGATGATCGCATCCGATCGTTTCTTAAAGGTGTCGATATCATTGACCACCAGGGATCCGAAAAAGGTAGACCCTTCCGGGAGCGTGGGCTCATAGACAATGACCGCTGCGCCTTTTGCCTTGATCCTCTTCATGACGCCCTGGATCGAGCTCTGACGGAAGTTGTCGGAATTGCTCTTCATGGTCAGCCGGAAGACTCCGATCGTGATGGGGCGCTCTTTCTCTGCATTCCACATGCTGGAAGCTGTATAGTAGCCTGCCTTCTCCAGAACCCGGTCCGCGATGAAATCCTTCCGTGTCCGATTGCTCTCTACAATGGCCTGGATCAGGTTTTCCGGCACATCCTGGTAATTAGCCAGGAGCTGCTTGGTATCCTTGGGCAGGCAGTAGCCGCCGTAGCCGAAGCTGGGATTGTTGTAATGATCACCGATCCGGGGATCAAGACAGACGCCCCGAATGATATCCTGTGTGTTCAGGTTCTTCATCTCGGCATACGTATCCAGCTCATTGAAATAGCTGACCCGGAGAGCCAGGTATGTGTTGGCAAAAAGCTTGACTGCCTCTGCCTCCGTAAAGCCCATGAACAGGGTATCGATCTCCGGCTTGAGCGCGCCTTCCTGCAGCAGAGCGGCGAACTCTTCCGCTTCTGCCCGGGTGCCGGCATCGCAGCCCACGATGATCCGGCTGGGATAAAGATTGTCATAAAGAGCCTTCGACTCTCTGAGGAACTCCGGACTGAAGAGGATATTGTTCATTTCAAACTTCGCCCTCACTGATTCCGTGTATCCTACAGGAATGGTGGACTTAATGATGATGACCGGTTTTTTTGCCCGGTCTGCAGTGCATTCTTTTACAAGAGAAATAACCGTCTCAACTGCAGAGCAGTCAAAAAAGTTTCTCTGGGGATCATAATTTGTCGGGGCGGCGATGATGATGAATTCCGCATCCCGGTAAGCGGCTCCGCCGTCTGTGGTAGCGGTGAGATTCAGCGGCTCCTCTCGAAGATACTTCTCGATATAGGCATCCTGGATCGGACTGATCCCCATATTGATCTTTTCCACTTTCTCCGGAATGATATCCACAGCTGTAACCCGGTTCTTCTGGGCCAGCAGAACTGCCAGGCTGAGCCCTACATAGCCTGTACCGGCAACGGCAATCTTTCTGTTCATATCTACTCTGCTCCTTAGTCCGGGACCGGACATGATCCGGCCCGCATGATCTTATTTATCGTTAAGCGAAATCTTCTGCAGCTGTATCGAAATCGAAATCGGATCCGGGCATTCATCTGTACCCCTGAACAGACATCGCAGGTATACAGAATGACAGCCGCAGCCCCTCCGATCATACCTCATAGTAATCCTTGTACCACTCGGCAAAGGCACGAAGTCCAGTGCACAGATCAATGGACGGAGTAAAGCCGTAATCTCTCTGCAGTGCCTCGGAATCCGCATAGGTCACCGGTACGTCACCTGGCTGCATAGGCACCAGCTCACGGTGGGCTTCAAAATCAAAATCTTCCGGAAGTACGCCTGCACGGACCAGTTCTTCGGAGAGGATCTCCACGAAATCCATCAGATTCTCTGGCTGTCCGCCGCCGATATTATAGACTGCATAAGGCGGCAGAGGAAGACCATCCTCTCCTGTCTGTTTTTCGGGAGCCCCCTGCATGACCCGGAGGACACCCTCAACAATGTCATCCACATAGGTGAAATCGCGCCGGCAGTTTCCGTAATTGAATATTTTGATCGTCTCTCCTGCAAGCAGCTTATTGGTAAAGCCAAAGTAGGCCATATCCGGGCGGCCAGCCGGGCCGTATACGGTAAAGAAGCGGAGGCCGGTGGACGGAATGCTGTACAGCTTGGAGTAAGCATGCGCCAGCAGCTCATTGCTCTTCTTTGTGGCTGCATAGAGAGATACCGGATTATCCACCCGGTCATCGGTGCTGAAAGGAACCTTCGTGTTCCCGCCATACACGGAAGAGGAAGAGGCATAGACCAGATGCTCTACCCCGCATCTTCCGTCATCATAGGAATGACGGCATTCCTCCAGGATATTGTAGAAGCCGATCAGATTTGACTGGATATAGGCGTCCGGATTGGTTATGGAGTACCTCACTCCTGCCTGGGCTGCCAGATTCACTACAACAGCTGGCTGGAATTGTTCAAACACGGAATGCAGCAGCTCCCGGTCCGCAAGATCTCCCTCAACAAAAATATGCTTGACCGTCTGCTTCTCTTCTGCCGCCTTCCGGATCTGCTCCAGCCGGTGCCACTTCAGGGCAGGGTCATAATAATCGTTCATATTGTCAAAGGAAATGATCAGCCCCTCAGACAACTCCTTGATCAGACGGAGGACCAGATTTGCCCCGATAAACCCGGGGGATCCCGTCACCAGTATCGTTTTATTTTCAAGATTGACCTTTGCCTTCATGTCTATGACCTCTTCCTGCATATGCAAAAGCTCAAAAATTGCCCAATGTTCATTTACCAGACTGTTATTTTACAAGAAAACCCGCTTTCCGTAAATACTCATGTCAAAGACGGACAGTCTGCAAGTATCACAGCTGGATAATACAGCTGGATAATATGGATATATTAAGGCTGGCCAGTCCGCGTGTTGAGGCTGGACACTCTGCCGCTCAGAACCCGCTGCCATACAAAAACTTTGAAGGAAACAAAAAGGAATACGGTGCAGTAATAACAGCCAGCCACAGTGCTGTGTGCTTTGCCTGCTCCAGTGTCAAATGAATATTCCTTTTCAGGATCCACAGATCAGCAGAATAGATGATCACACCAGATACTGCTATTGCAGCAAGTATGATCAGAAACGCAAAGATATCTCCAAAGGGATCCATCATGATACAGGATGCTGTATCTGTATCTGCAAAATGGTCGTTAAAAAACGGAAGGATCAGAAGCGCCGCGCCTATGATATCCGCCCCAAAGCCGATCAGTCCGACTGGCAGGATCGTTCTCTTGATCACAGACGGATAATTCTCGACCTTCTGCCGCTTCAGAAGGATCCACAGGACGAGCAGATCGATGGCAAAATCTGCCGGGATGATGAAAAACCATAAAGGTGTCGGCAGTAGGATCATCATCCAGACGGGCAGAAGGATATTATAGAGACGGATCGTTTTTCTCGTATTTCCCGTGTTCAATTTCAAACCCTCCTGTGCATCTTCACGTCTGTTTCATTATCTTCTTTTTCTATATCTTCAGTCTCTATATCTTCTGTGTCTGTATCTTCTGTGTCTGTATCTTCTGTGTCTGTATCTTCTGTTTCTTGCTTCTCATGTTCTCAATCATCAACTTTACAGCCGCCGACTTTTCCCAGCCGATTCATTCCTGTATCCCAGTATATACCTCCCGGAGGAATTTGTCTTGTGTTAAGGAAAAGGGCCGGGAAGGAGCTTTATGCCTTCTTCCCGGCCCTCTATGGTATTCATTGACAGACCCTGTTTTATTTTGTGATCTTTACCGTCTTTGCCTCACTCCAGGCGCTGTAGTATTTCGTTGAACCGACTTTCATAAAGCTCTGGACATAGACTTTGTAAGTCTTTCCCTTTGTCAGTCCGGAAATCACCTTGCTGAGTGTCTTACTGCTGTTTACCGTGACCGTCTTTTTCGCAGACCCTGTGATCACACGCACACGGTAACCGGAAGCCTTGGCATTCTTTTTCCATTTGACGGTCAGCACCCTAGATGCCGTATTCTTTGCGCTGGTAATGGCAGTTCTTGAAACAGCGTAGTAAGATTTGATCACCGACCGATAGCTGGTATACGTTTTGCTTCCTACAGTCCGATAGGCATTAACATAATAGCTGTACTTCGTCCCATTAGTCTTCGCAGCTGTATCCGTCCAGCTGACGGTCGTGCCGCTGGTGGTGGTCTTCACCTTCTGGTAGGAACCGCTCCCTGCCTTTCGCCATATGTAATACCCGTGGGCTCCGCCCACCTTGCCCCAGGTCAGGGTAAGACCTTTCCCGGTCCGCTGATAGGTAAGCTTTGAGATCACCGGGGATTTGGGTACTATTATAAAAGTGAGCACCTTTGCGTTATGGACCCATGCTTCGGTTTCGATTAGTACCGACGCGGTACCGACTTTTTTATTATTGCGGTATGAGATATAGAAGAGATCCGATGGAATCGTCTTATTCCTGTATTTTACGACGACTTTTGGCGTAAGCTCCTTCCCCGTATAAGGCAGAGAGGTCTTTGCAAGGCTGAAGCTGCACTGATCAAAATAGTCTGCCCATTTTAAGAAAATATACGCGATCTCTTTGTTATTTTCATCAAGCGCATAGATACGGATATAGGTGTCATAGGTATAGGATGTCACTTTCAGGGGAAGCTGGCTGCCCGGGATAACCGCATCATAATACCGTCTCCTGCCCGCGCTGTCCTTTACGACCATGACCGGATTGCCCGTCTCCCAATCTTCATCATCTGTAAAATCAATGCTGACTTTTTTGATCGGGACCTCTGTTTCTTCACCGTTTTTATACTGCAGCAGCTTCAGTTCCAGCGTACTGGTCTGCCCTGCTACAGGAAAGAGAAATTTCTTTGCAGGAACCAGCCGATACAGTTCCGGGCATATCCTTCGGGACAGCACATGGCTTTTCTCTGCTCCGCCCGCCTTTGCCAGAATGGTGATCTCCAGCACGCATTCTTTGTCAAGATCTGCATCTGTACTGCAGGAAATCGTGTTTCCATTGATCGAGGCATGAGCTTTATCAGACAGATCCCCATCGATGCCTACCGGTGTGAAGCCTACTACTATATATTTAGTGGTTGATGTTCCTATCTTCCAGATAGGATGTTGTCCATCTTATTGCTTAAGCTGCTAGAATGAT
>OCTX012261536.1_pt1 | contig 66159 bp, 48 predicted proteins | sample 1539691 | NCBI WGS metagenome assembly OCTX01 (sample SAMN02144231, study PRJEB22623) | gut metagenome | biome: sheep rumen | host: Ovis aries | place: New Zealand
AGAATCTGTTCATGTTAATGAAATTGTGAAATGATAACACGTAAAGAAGTACGAGTTAAAAAAATCCGGATTCTTTAACATGAGAATGAAGACGAGTTAAGTTTTAACATAAAAGGAAACAGAACAAAGCAATAACAACATGGACAGGAATGGTTTTATATATTTCAACACCAGGCTTTCTCCGAAGAATTCGGGGAAGGCGGATAGCTATGCCTGGGCCATCATGATTCTCGACGAGGTATTGCCGTATCAGGACGTGACTGACTTGAAGGAAAATGGCAACCAACCTGCAGAGTTCAACGTTAATCTTATCACCGCATTCAAGGTTGATGTGAAAGTCTCACAGAGCTATACCAACGACAATGGCGGTAAAACTGGCGGTAAAAATGGCGGTGATAATGTCCCCAGCTTTGTCCCCAGTTCTTTAACAAGTTGTCACAAGTTGGAAGGAGAACGTCTTAAAGTTAAACATGAACCCTGAATCCTGAACCAAAAGTAGGGAGATGATTCGGAGTGAGCTCGGAAAGAAAGAAGTAAACAGGAGAATAAAAACAAGGAAATGGGTATGACCAGGTTATATAAATATTTGGACGTGACTGGTGGATTGGCGATGCTGGAGCATCGCAATCTACAGTTTACTAATGCGTCCAAGTTTAACGACCCGTTTGACTGTCACCCTGCTTTGTTTGATTACTCACATGCTCCAATAAATAAATACAACTGGCCGCCAGCTGATTTTCTCTCTATGAAGGGAGAGAACGATATGGAGAACTTAAGGAATAGTACTTGGATGTGCTGTCTTTCCAAGGTGTATGACTCATTGCTGATGTGGGCTTATTATAACAATCACAAGGGTATCTGTATCGGATTGAACGTGGAAGCAGTTCTAGAGTCATGTCAACATGGATTCTTTGGACTAATGTATCCTACGGTTGAAGAAGTTAAGTATAAGGACATACTCCAAAAACCTGACTATTTCAAGGACCATCCTTCATGGATAGACTTATGGACTACAAAGGCCAAAGCATGGGAGCATGAGCAAGAGGTAAGACTGATAACAAAAGATCCAGCTTGGGTTCGCGCAGGAAGAGATATTCCAGACGAATTGAAATACGATGAAATTGTTGACGGCAAAGAAATAAGGCATTATCCCCAATTAAGTGCAGATTGTTTCGAGTCAGTCTATTTGGGTGTAAACATATTACCTCGAAATAAGACCAAGATTATCAAGGTCGCAAGGAACTTGAATCCAAACATCAAAATATATCAAATGACAACAGATCCTGAAGCTTTCCTGCTGAGGGCAAAAGAAATAGAAGAACAATGAACAAACAACAATTAGCAGCAAAAATATGGGCTTCGGCCAATAAGATGAGGTCGAAGATAGAGGCCAATGAGTATAAGGACTATATTCTTGGCTTTATCTTCTATAAGTTCCTGTCTGACAAAGAAGTCAGATTTGCGACTACAGAGGCTGCAATCTCTGTAGAAGACCTTCCAAAGTATCTTCGAGAGAGCGACGATGAAGAGCAAACCGGAATGGTGGAGTATTTCCGCAACAATTTGGGTTATTTCATTTCTTACGATAACCTTTTCACCACTTGGCTTGACAAGAAGAGAGATTTTGACGTGAAGAACGTATCAGATGCTTTATCTGCTTTTGAACGTCTTATACATCCTACCCATCAGAATGTTTTCAAAAACATCTTTAATACTCTTGAAGTTGGCTTGAAGAAACTGGGTTCTACCTCTAAGGATCAGACGGCAGCCATCAAAGGTTTGCTGAACTTGATAAAAGACATACCGATGGACGGCAAGCAGGACTATGATGTGCTTGGTTTCATCTACGAGTATCTGATTGGTAAATTTGCTGCTAATGCCGGCAAGAAGGCAGGCGAGTTCTATACTCCACATGAAGTCTCAGTCTTGATGTCTGAAATCGTGGCAGATCACCTGAAAGACAGGAAGCATATTGAGATTTATGACCCAACGAGCGGTTCAGGCTCATTGCTGATAAACATAGGCAAGGCTCTTTCCAAATATATGACCGATGAGAATGGTGTAGTCTATTATGCTCAGGAATTGAAGGAAAACACCTACAACCTGACACGTATGAACTTAGTGATGCGTGGCATCATTCCATCCAACATCTTTGTCCGCAACGGTGATACGCTGAAAAAGGATTGGCCTTTCTTTGAAGATGGGCCAGACGACACGTACGCTGACGACACGTACAAATACCATAGCGTAGATGCCGTTGTAAGTAATCCGCCATATTCCCAACCGTGGGAACCTAAGAACAAGAACAACGATCCCCGCTTCAAGGAATTTGGCGTGGCCCCCAAAGGGAAAGCTGATTATGCATTCCTCTTGCACGACCTCTATCACCTAAAGGGTGATGGAGTGATGACCATTGTATTGCCTCATGGTGTATTGTTCCGTGGAACCCCCGATGATGGCAGTGAAGGCAGCATCCGTAAGGAACTTGTTGAGGGTAATCATATAGAGGCAATTATCGGTTTACCTTCCGACATCTTCTACGGTACAGGCATTCCTACACTCGTCATGGTGCTTCGCAAGCAACGGGACGATGAGGGCATATTGCTTGTGGACGCTTCAAGCTGCTGTATAAAACAAGGCAAAAAGAATGTGCTTCGCACTTCCGATATAAAACGGATAGTTGACGTGGTGAGAAGGCGTGAAAGCAAAAAAGGCTTTTCTTGTGTGGTAACCAAAGAGCTGGTTCGTAAGAATGACTACAATCTAAATCTTCCCAGGTACATCAGTTCTACCAAGCAACCCGAGACGTGGGACATTTATGCTACTATGTTCGGAGGTATTCCTAATAGCGAAATCGACTTATTGAATAACAGATGGGAGGCGATGCCTGGTCTCAGGCAACACCTCTTCACATCAGATGATACACCATTCAGCCATGTGGCCCACGATGATATTGAAAATGAGATTATACGGCATTCCTCTGTAATAGCTTATAAGCAGGAGTTCGCCCAAGCCATGCAGGGGTTTGATAATTATCTTTTTGAGGAGTTGCTGTGTCATCCAGAAAAAGTAAATATCACTGTTGAGGAACCAAAGATCAGTGAAGAAATCTTCTCTCGTCTGAAGGATGTGAAACTCATCGATTCGTACGATGCTTATCAGCTTCTCGATGACGAGTGGACTGCCATTGCGACCGACCTTGAAATTATACAGACTGAGGGTATGGATGCCTGCTTCGTTGTAGACCCCAACATGGTCACCAAGAAAAAGGACAACAAGGAAATTGAGGTTCAGGAAGGCTGGCTTGGCAGAGTGCTCCCGTTTGAACTCGTTCAGCAGATGTATCTCAAAGGGGATTACGATGCTCTTTGTGAAAAGCAGAAAAAACTGAACGGTGTCTCCAGCGACCTCACGGAGTTAGTGGCATCTATAGCGGGATATGAGGAAGGTGCGTCTGTGCTTAATGATGACAACAATGCTTTTGTAGCCAAGGAGGTTATTGCAAAACTTGACTCTATCTACGAAGGTATTGATACGGATGAAACTATGGCTTTAGAAGACTATCTCGCGCTAACAAAGAAAGCTGATAAACTGGCTTTCATCTCCAGTCACACAGAAATAGACTGGAGCATAGGTACACCTAACAAGGACAACACATATAGTGCAAAAGCCGTACAGACCATCATTAGGGATATTCGGTCTAAAACAGAGTTTGAAGAGGATACTTTTGAATATGACCTCGTAAAGGCAGAACAGTTGTTGGAGGAAGAAAAAAGACTGAAAAGTGAATGTAAGAAAGATGCAGACGCCCTCCACCTCCTCACCAAGAAAACCATAGAGGAGAACCTAAGCACGGAGGATGCCATCAACATTCTTCAACAGAAATGGATTGCACCAGTGATGAAGAATTTAGCAGCGATGCCAGACAGCGTTGTATCGGATCTGTGTACCAGCGTAAAAAACCTTATAGATAAGTATGCCACCACAATGGTCGAGACCGAGCAGAGCATCAATGAGACAGAGTGCGAGCTAAACAAGATGTTGAGTAATCTTGTTGGCAACGATTTCGATATGAAGGGCATAGACGAGATTCAAAAACTTTTTAACCACAATGATTATGAGTAAGAAGTTGGTGCCAAACATCAGATTCAAGGGATTTGATGGAGAGTGGAAGGAGTCGCTGTTGAATGAAAAACTTAATCCTTCAAGAGAAAAGAACACACAGGAACACTTTTCGAAAGATGATGTGCTTTCTGTGTCAGGTGATTATGGCATTGTGAATCAGCTTAAATTTAAAGGAAGGTCGTTTGCTGGTGTGTCCGTAGCTCCATATGGGGTAGTACATACAAACGATATTGTCTATACAAAGTCACCGCTCAAAAAACAGCCTTATGGCATTATTAAGACCAACAAGGGTGTAGATGGCATTGTTTCCACGCTCTACGCTATTTATTCTTGTGCCAAAGGTGTCTATCCTTATTTCGTAGAAGATTATTTCAATTCAGACGAGAGATTGAATTCATATTTGCGTCCATTGGTTAGGAAGGGGGCCAAAAATGACATGAAGATTTCTTTGGAAGGAGCATTAGCGGGGAAAGTATGTTTTCCTGAATATGAAGAACAGAAGATGATTTCCACCTTCTTTGATATACTTGCAAAAGAAATAATATCGGTTCAAACGAAATTGGATAAACTCTATGCCTTGAAGAAAACAATGCTCGTCAAAATGTTTCCGCAAGGTGATGCCCTTGTACCAGAAATAAGGCTCAAAGGATTTACGGGGGAATGGAAATGTTCTCCTGCTAAAGAAATCTTTAAATCTGTAGCTGACAAGAATCATCCTAACCTTCCCGTACTATCTGCCTCTCAGGAACTTGGTATGATAAAACGTGATGAGGTAGGCAAAATCGTAGCGCACGACAAATCTAACGAAGCAACATATAAAAGGGTTCTTCCTGGACAGTTTGTTATACATCTAAGATCGTTTCAAGGTGGATTCGCACATTCTGCCTACGAAGGTATTACTTCGCCAGCATATACTGTGATGGACTTTAAAGAGAAAGAATTACATGATGATATGTATTGGAAATATGTTTTCATGACAAAGATGTTTATTATCAGATTGGAAACGGTTACTTACGGTATACGTGATGGCAGAAGTATTAGTTTTGCCGATTATTCCTCTTTGGAAATGAAATATCCAGATGTTAGAGAACAAGCAACCATAGGTCAGTATTTCCAAACTCTGGACAAGCAACTTCGTTTATATGAACAGAAACTGTCGAAACTAAAGAATCTGAAGTCTGCATTTCTTAAAAACATGTTTGTGTAGCCTATGAAATTTGATGTAGAAAAAACATTTGAGGATGCCCTCGTTGCACTGCTTGCTCCTTCGAAAGGATGGGACGAGAAGATATTGATGTATCCTACAGAGGAGGATTTAATAGCAAACTGGGCACATATTCTCTTTGAGAATAATCGCGAGATTGACTGCCTGAACGAACAACCATTGACAGCCACGGAGATGGAGCAGATTCTGCAACAAGTGAATAATTTGAAGACCCCAATCAAACTGAATGGTTTCATCAATGGCAAGAGTGTGGCTATCACCCGCGACAACAAGAACGACAAGCTACATTATGGCAAGGAAGTTCGTCTGAAAATCTACGATCGCAACGAGATAGCTGGCGGCAAAAGCCATTATCAAATAGCACGTCAGCCCCGATACAAGAAAAAATGTCCAGTATTACAAAACCGTCGTGGCGACATTACCCTTCTCATCAATGGTATGCCTGTGATACATGTGGAGCTGAAACGTTCTGGCACTCCTATCAGTAAGGCCACACACCAGATAGAAGAATATAGCCATGAGGGTATTTTTACAGGAATCTTCTCTTTGGTTCAGGTATTTGTGGCGATGACACCAGAAGAAACGCTTTACTATGCCAATCCCGGCCCTGATGGAAAATTCAATCCGAGTTACTATTTCCATTGGGCAGATTTCAATAATCAGGTAATCAATGAATGGGAGAAAATTGCCGGTCTTCTATTGTCTATTCCCAAGGCTCATCAACTAATAGGTTTTTATACCGTAGCAGACAAATCGGACAACACATTGAAAGTGATGCGTAGTTATCAAATAGAGGCTGCTGAAAATATCAGTGATGTAGTAAGAGATATTCACTGGGGCGAGAATAATCTCCGTGGTGGATATATATGGCATACAACCGGAAGTGGTAAAACGATGACTAGCTTTAAGACAGCATGTCTCATAGCTGAAGCAGACAAGGCAGATAAGGTGGTATTCCTCGTTGACAGAATAGAATTAGCCACCCAATCGACATTGAAATATCAGGGGTTTGCTGATGCTGAAGGCGACGTTGTGGATACCGATGATTGCGAAGACTTGATTAGCAAGTTGAAGAATACGGAAGACGACCTGATAGTAACCTCCATCCAAAAGATGAGCCGTATCACAATAGGGGAATCAAAGAAACGCGACCGCGACATTGAGAAGATTCAAAAGAAGCGAAAGGTGATTATCATCGACGAATGTCATCGCGATACTTTCGGTGATATGCTCATCAATATCAAGCGCACATTCCCCGAATCAGTATTGTTTGGTTTTACAGGTACACCTATTGATAAGGAGAACCAAAAGAAACTGAACACCACAGCTACCGTGTTTGGCAACGAATTGCACAGATATACATTGGCAGATGCCATAACCGACAAGAATGTTTTGGGATTTGACCCACGAATGGTGCTTACATACAAAGACAAAGACTTACGAAAAAACGTAGCATTGGAAAAAAGTAAGGCCAAGACGGAAAAAGAAGCAATAAGCAATAAGGCCAAGGCCAAGGTGTATTATCACTACATGAACGATGTGCCGATGGCAGGTTATAAAGACGAAGCTGGCAAATACCACACTGGTATAGAAGACCACATTCCATCCTCGCAATATAATCTTGACAAGCACCGAATAGCAGTTGTAAATGACATAAAAGACGGATGGCTGACACTAAGCCGTAACAACAAATTTCATGCGATACTGGCCACGTCGAGTATTGTCGAAGCCATAGCATATTATAGGTTGTTCCACGAACTCATGCCGACATTGAAAGTGACGGCACTTTTTGATTCTTCCGACAATCACAATGAGACTTCTATTGAAAAGATTGACGGACTGAAGGACATAATTCTTGATTACAATGGCTTCTATAGCCAGAAGTTCTCTATCAGCAGTTATGGACAGATGCGCAAGGATATATCAGCCCGAATGTCACATACAGAACCCTACCTTGGACTGCACAAAACGCCTGAGATGCAAATCAATCTGCTGATAGTGGTTGATCAGATGCTTACAGGCTTCGACTCTAAATGGGTAAACACTTTATACTTAGACAAGATGTTGGAGCAAGAACACCTGATACAGGCGTTTAGTCGTACCAACAGATTGTTTGGACCAGACAAACCTTTCGGAAATATACGCTTTTATCGCAGACCGCACACAATGAAGCGTAATATAGACGATGCAATATCTCATTATAGCGGTGACCGCCCGCAAGGGTTGTTCGTGGAGCAGTTGGAATATAACCTGCACAAGCTCAATGAGATATTCGCAGACATTGACCATCTGTTATCTACTTCTGGCATCAAAAACTTTGAAAGATTGCCAGATGACATAAGTGAGAGACAACAATTTGTAAAACTCTTCAATCAGTTTAACAGGTTTTTAGAGGCTGCCAGAATTCAGGGATACATTGCGTTCGAGAAGATGCAAAAGGTGGAGAAAGAGGATGGCACAACTGTGATGGTTGAAATGTTGTTCGATGAAAACCAGTATAATGCCTTGCTTCAGCGCTATAACGAACTCTCACATGGAGGCGGAGGTGGAGGCGATGAAGACGTACCATACGACATTGAAACATATATTACGGAAATAGATACTGGCAAGATAGATGCCGACTACATGAACCACAAGTTTGACAAGTGGCTCAAGGTACTTGCTCAGCCTGATGTGACAGAAGAAGAGAAAAATGCAACGCTCGACGAACTGCACAAATCCTTTTCCACTCTGACACAGGAAGAGCAGAACTACGCATATATCTTCTTGCATGATATAGAAAACGGTGATGTAAAACTAAAGCCTGGCAAGACTTTGCGTGACTACATCACCGAATATCTGACTCGTTTCCAGGATCGCCGAATTCACCATTTTGCAGAGACATTCGGATTGGATGAGCAGCAACTGCGAGACATTATGCTGTCTGGCCCAACTGCTGACAATATTGACATTAGAGGCAGATTGACCAATCTAAAAAAGACTGCAAATCTTCAACTCGCTAAAGAATATTTCAAACGCGAAGAAGGACGTAGTTTGGCGCCTCCGATAGTGATTATAAAGTTGGACAATCTACTGAGGGAATTCATCTTAGGAAAAGCAGATGATAAGTTTGTGGATGAAGAGCCATCCGAAAACGAGAAGTCATCGCCTCGCATCATCGACATCTATGAATTCCGACAACAAGATAATAAAGAAGGATTTGTTCCTCTCTATACGCTACGTGCCGCCTGCGGCTACTTTGAAGATGGCGAGGTGCCTGAAGAGGAAGGTTGGGTTGATGCATCTGGGAACGGATTTACGCCCGACCCGAAGCGTCATTTTGCTGTTCATGCCAAAGGTAATTCAATGCAGCCAAAGATACAGGATGGTGACCTCTGCGTATTTGAGTGGTATAGAGCAGGTTCACGCAATGGTGAGATAGTGCTTACTCAAAGCTGCGAATTTGATTCTGAATATGGTGGCAAATACACCATCAAGAAATACCATAGCGAGAAAGTGGTGACAGAAGAAGGCTGGCAACATAGCAAGGTAGAGCTGATTCCGTTGAACAAAGACTTTGATGTGATTGAGCTCGACGAAGAAACTGAATATAGAACTATTGGAATTCTAAAGTGTGTATTATAAACGAACGAATCACAGGTTCTTTTAATCTGCTGAAGATGGCTGATGTGATAATAATGAACGGAATAAAAACTTTATAAGAATATATGGCACTTACAATAGAAGAACTGAAAAAACTGATTCAGAGTGATGAGCATCGTCAGTTGGAGTTGAAGAAAACCACAGGTGAACTGAAGGATGGTATGCATTCTGCTTGCGCCTTCCTACATTGAAAACTGGGGCTCTGGTGTGAAACGCATCATGGAGGCTTGTGAAAAGAGAGGTGTAGCAGCACCTACTTGGTCTATCAATGGTGGCTTTGTTGTGGTGACATTCATGAGACCTGCAAAGGGTGATATTCAAGGTGTCCCTCAAGATGTCCCTCAAGATGTCCCTCAAGATAATGAACTTGATGATTGGATAGAGAAACAAATCCGAAACAATTCTCAAATCTCAACAGAAGATTTGGCCAAATTGAGTAATCGAAGTTCAAAAACCATAAAACGCCACCTTGCCAAAATGTCACATATTCGTTATGTGGGTAGTGGCTATAGTGGTCATTGGGAGATTGTGGAATGACAGAATTATCAGGGACATGAGCTTTGATTCACGACAAGGTGTCGTATCACCTCAGAAAAATAATGAAACAATACTCTAAGCTGTTTCTAGTCATGCTCTAAGCTGCTTCTATGCTTACTCATGACTATGGCAAAAGGATGGCAGAGTTATTTGGAGTAACGGCTCCTACCATAAACTATCATCTTGACCAAATAGAACAAATTGGGGAGATACATTTGTCCGACACTATCCAAAAAATTTTGTAAGTTTCGGACAAATGGTCTTAATCCCTGTCTTTCTCGAAGGTTATGCCGTCATAGAGTTCTTGGGTGCCTTCGGTGCTGGCAGGGATGAAACGTAGGCGGACGGCGCGGATATGTTTTTGGGCACGGAAGTCCTTGGGGTTTTCTACTTTCTCACTTTCGATTTCCAGTTTCATTGTTCCCCAGCCATTCAGGTAAACACGATCTCCATCACGCAAATGCTGATTTATGACATCTATAACACTGAGCATAACTGCGTTTATGTTGATTTCCTGCAGTTGTGAGCGGGCAGCTGTCTCTTTGAAGATTTGCTTACTTGTAACTGTTTTGTCGTGTACCGCGACTGCTTTATACTTGCCAAAAGTGGGTAGGGTGGGCTTTGTTTCTTTCTTTATCTTGTATTTCATATTGATAGAATAATTGTTTGCATGCAAAATTACATATTCTCTCGATAATATGGACTGTTTTCTCGAAAAATTATGTTTTATTGTTTTGTTTCTGTGTTGTTATTAAAATCCATGCAGGTAAATTTAAAAACAACATACACCATACACCTTTATAAAGTAATCTATTGAAATTAAACCTATAATATTTGTTTTAACCTACACTATACATACACTAAGCTTACATCTTATATACACCAAGCCTACACCCGAAATACACTCGACCTACACTAAGGGCATCGGATTTTTGATGGGCTGGCAGCAAATTTTCAATTGTTGTATATCAAAATGCTCTCCTTGTTAGCACTTTATAATTCTCTAGAGAATTACTTGGTTTCTTGGTGAGGTAAATTTTTCTGCATGGTTATGTAATCTGAAAATTTTCTAGAGAATTTGCAGACTTGTGTGGTACTTGGATTTTGTTATTCCCTAATGCAGATTCTGTTCCTTCCCTATGGTGTATGTAAAATGTATGTTATGTGTATGATTGGTGTATGTAGAGAATTGTGTAACTCTCAGAAATTAAATATATTCTATTAAAAAGGTGTATGGGTGTATGCTTCCTTATTTTATTTTCTACAAATAATTAGTTTTGTCAGAAATATTTTTTACCTTTGTGTCCGAAAGTCTTTAACCTTAGACTGTGTAAATATTATGAAAGTAACATTACTAAAGAAATCGGGTAAGAAAGAAGTTGTCAACCGTGTGGAATTTGTTGCTATGATAGCTGCAATACGAGATGGGTTGGTTGGAAACTCTGTTAAAAAGACTCGTGAGGTGTATAACCTTATGGAAAAGCATCGTCAGCCAGATGGACAGATTGAGACCAACTGGGACGGAGGAATCGTTTTGCCGAGAATCTGCTTTGCTGCAGAATACCTCAATCGTAAGGGTGGTCTTCAGATGATGGCTTATAATGGTCTTGTTGTCTTGGAGGTCAATGACCTTAAATCATACGAACGGGCTGTAGAGATAAGGGAACTGGCTAAGAAACTGCCTGAGACAATGGCTTGCTTTCTGGGAGGTTCGGGCAGAAGTGTGAAGATAATTTGCAGAGGTGAGTTGTTTAGGAAGATTGATGGAAGAGGTAAGAAGGAAGAGGTAAGAGGTAAGAAGGCTGATGATGATAGGTTGTTGCCTAAGGGTGAGGCTGAGATAAAGCAGTTCCACCTTAATCTATATAATACAGCTCGCAGGGCATATCAGAATCAGTTTGGCTTCGACATAGAATTCCTTGAGCCCCGACTCGACAGGACGATATACATGAGTGCCGACCCGCAGACATTCTTCAATCCTGATGCCCGCCCGTTCTATGCTGATACGGAAAATCATGAGATACCCCAACCTGTAAAGATAAGTCGCGAAGAGGACCGCCTGATGCCAGGACGAACAGTAACACGAACCTATCATCTGAATTGGACCTTTATCGTGGAAACGGTTATGGGGCATTACTTTGAACTGCCTGATGAGAATAGGGAGGCTGAGTTGCTGATGCAGATTGCCACGAAGTGTCTCGATCAGGGCATTCCGCTTGCCCATGCGCAGGGGCTGACGTTGTTGCATCCTGTGTTCAGTAGGGATAAACTGCTCGTAGAGAAGATTTTCCAGATAGTATATAGTGTGACAGAACAGGAAGAGTATCGCAAGAAACGTAAGATTCATTATCTGAAGAGTGTGCCAGAGGACACCATTCAGGCAATGAAGACAGAGATTTTCCTGAACTCCAACTATGAGATGCGAAAGAATCTGTTGACGGGTGTCGCCGAATATAGGGAAAAATTCAGCGATGACCAGCGTTTTAAGCCTTTGACAGAAGAGGTACGCAACGATATGACTCTGAGGGCTACAGAATTAGGTATGAAATCGTGGGACAGGGATGTGAACCGCTTTATCGACTCCACACGCATTGAGCAGTATGACCCAATAAACACTTGGCTTGACGAACTGCCAGAATGGGATGGGCACGACTATATAGCAGACCTTGCCAAACGAGTGCCTACAGACCAGCCACAATGGGAGAAATACCTGAAATACTGGCTTGTTGGAATGGTGGCACAATGGCGTGAGAGTGACAAACAGCTGACAGGAAATGCCCTAACTCCGCTGCTGATAGGCAGGCAGGGGTGTGGCAAGACCAGATTCTGCAAGATACTGCTGCCAGAGGAACTCCGTGATTATTATAATGATAAGTTGAACTTCAAGAATGAGTTTGACCTGAACATCGCCTTGACCAGTTTTGCACTCATCAACATAGATGAATTCGACAAAACAACAAATTCGCAGCAGATAGTACTGAAATACCTCTTGTCGTCAAGCGATGTTAAATTCCGTCCGCCATACGGCAAGACCATCAAGTTCTATCGCAGATACACTTCGTTTATTGGTACCACAAACCAGATGAAACCCCTTGTTGACCCTACTGGCAGCCGTCGGTTTGTATGTGTAAGGGTAAACGGCAATATTGACTTCAGCGACACTTTGGATCATTCCCAGTTGTATGCGCAGGCACTTCACCTGTTTAATAGGGGAGAGCGTTTCTGGCTGAATGATGACGAGATAAATGTGCTGATAAAGGAGAATGAACCGTTCCAGAAACTGAATGACCTGGTTGAGATGATAGGTGAGACCTTCCGCAGTCCCAAAGAGTCGGAACAAGGCAAATGGTGGAGTCTTGGTGAGATCAGTGCCTTATTATCCCAGCGATATGCAAATTTCGATACAGAAACACCATTCCAGAAAATAGGTAATGTCCTTAATAACATTCAGTTTAATTTTGAAAGTAAACGCACCAAGAAACACATGGAGTACAGGATGGTGGAAAAATAAAAGAAGTGCAGCAATTCGCTGCACTTCTTCGTTATGAATGTTTGAATCTTATTTTTACTTCACTTCCTCGAAGTCGGCATCCTGAACGTTGTCGCCACCGTTTGACTGGTTGTCGTTGCCTGGCTGCTGACCGCCCTGGAATCCTGCACCTGCGCCGGCTGCGCCCGCACCTGGCTGAGCACCTGCAGCGTACATCTTCTGACTTGCTGCCTGCATCTTTTCGTTGAGAGCATTGATAGCTGCATCAATCTGTGCTACGTCGCCGCTGTCCTTAGCTTTCTTCAGTTCTTCGATAGCTGCTTCGATAGCTGGCTTGTCTTCTGCTGGAACCTTGTCGCCATTCTCCTTCAGGAAGTTTTCTGTCTGGAATGCTACAGAATCTGCCTGGTTGATCTTGTCGATACGTTCGCGTTCCTTGTTGTCGGCTTCTGCGTTTGCTTCTGCCTCAGCCTTCATACGATCGATTTCCTCCTTAGAAAGACCGCTTGATGCCTCGATACGGATTTCCTGTTCCTTGCCAGTTGCCTTATCCTTAGCTGATACCTTAAGGATACCGTTGGCATCGATGTCGAATGATACTTCAATCTGTGGAACACCACGACGTGCCGGAGCGATGCCTGTGAGGTTGAAGTTACCGATTGACTTGTTCTGTGATGCCATTGGACGTTCACCCTGAAGTACGTGGATAGTAACTTCTGTCTGGTTATCGGCTGCAGTAGAGAAGGTCTCTGTCTTCTTGCAAGGGATGGTAGTGTTTGCCTCAATCATCTTTGTCATGACACCACCGAGAGTTTCAATACCCATTGACAGTGGAGTTACGTCGAGCAGGACGATGTCGCCTACACCTTCTTCCTTGTTGAGGATGGCACCCTGGATAGATGCACCTACTGCTACTACTTCGTCTGGGTTAACACCCTTTGAAGGAACCTTGCCGAAGTAGTCCTGAACGAGCTGCTGAACAGCTGGGATACGGCTTGAACCACCAACGAGGATTACTTCATCGATTTCGCTTGTAGAGATGCCTGCATCGCGGATGGCAGCCTTACATGGTTCGAGACATGCCTGGATGAGGTTGTGTGCAAGACTTTCGAACTTAGCACGTGTGAGTGTAGTTACGAGGTGCTTTGGTACACCGCCTACAGCTGTGATGTATGGCAGGTTGATTTCTGTAGAAGAACCGCTTGAGAGTTCAATCTTAGCCTTTTCAGCAGCTTCCTTCAGACGCTGCATGGCCATTGGGTCTTGTGTAAGGTCGATGCCCTCTGCTGCCTTGAAGTCGCCTGCAAGCCAGTCGATGATTACCTGGTCGAAGTCATCACCACCAAGGTGTGTGTTACCGTTTGTAGAGAGCACTTCGAATACGCCGCCACCGAATTCGAGGATTGATATATCGAAAGTACCGCCACCAAGGTCGAACACTGCAATCTTCATATCTTTGTTGGCTTTGTCGATACCGTAGGCAAGTGCTGCGGCTGTTGGTTCGTTGACGATACGTTTTACGTCGAGTCCGGCAATCTGACCTGCCTCCTTAGTAGCCTGACGCTGAGAGTCGGAGAAGTATGCAGGAACGGTGATGACTGCTTCCTTTACCTCCTGACCCAGATAGTCTTCTGCTGTTTTCTTCATCTTCTGCAGAATCATAGCAGAAATTTCCTGTGGAGTATAAAGTTTTCCGTCGATGTCAACACGAGGAGTGTTGTTGTCACCACGCTTTACTGTATAAGGAACACGTGCGATTTCCTGCTGTACCTGATCGTAGGTTTCACCCATGAAACGCTTGATTGAGAATACTGTGTTCTTTGGGTTTGTGATAGCCTGACGCTTAGCAGGGTCACCTACCTTACGTTCGCCGTCTTTTACAAAACCTACAACAGAAGGAGTTGTACGCTTGCCTTCGCTGTTTGCAATTACTACAGGCTCGTTGCCTTCAAATACGCTGACACATGAGTTTGTTGTGCCAAGGTCAATACCAATAATTTTTCCCATAATTCTATAATGTTTTTGTTGTTAATACTCTTGTTATTTGGTTGTGCAGTTTCGTATGTGCTATTCTGCAGTTTGAAACTGACAACAGATTAATCTACAAGAAACGTGCCACGTATTTCGAAACTGACATGTGGACTGACAAAGTATGACAAATTGTCAATAAAATATTTGTGAAGAGGAACGGAAAAGTCATAATATTTCCATGAATTTGGTTCTTTTTTTAAGAAAACATGTATCTTTGTGCAGATAAATTTAAGACTCATGAAAAATCATATAGTATTTCTTCTCTTTTTCTGTTTGTGTGGCACAATCGGAGCACAGGTGGAAGTGACTCCTGAAGACTCTGCTCTTGTTGTTCAATTGTTGCAGAAAGCAAAGACAGAACGTGGGGACGAACCGCGGATGATTTACTTCGGAAAACAGTTTCTGGGTCTGCCATATGTGGCACATACGTTGGAAAATGGTGACAGGGAACACCTGATTGTGAATCTGCACGGACTTGACTGCACTACGTTTGTTGAGACTGTGGCTGCATTGTCGTTGTGCGATTCGTATGATCAGCGTACATTCAAGGATTATTGTCAGTGGCTCACCACATTAAGATACCGCCATGGTAAGATGACAGACTACACAAGCCGACTGCATTATTTCACGTGGTGGGGAGAGGATAATGAACGTTTGGGACTGGTTTGTCAGGTGTATGATCCGCAAGTTTTTGTGGAGACTCAGACGATAGATGTATATTACATGACTACTTTTACAAAATATTATAAACACCTGAAAAGCAATGCACAGTTCGTAAAGAAGATAGGCGAGTATGAGAAAGCTTCTAAGGGGCAGAAGTTCCGCTATATTCCCAAGCGGCTGCTGAATATGCCACAGTCTTCTGCATTGGGTGTAATACACGACGGAGACATCATTTCGATACTTACTTCGAAAAAGGGACTTGACACTCAACATATAGGAATTGCCTTTTGGGAAGACGGTAAGTTGCATCTGATGCATGCCTCGAGTCTGTATAAGAAAGTGGTTATGGACAAGACGACATTCTACGACTATGAGGCAAAGCAACCTTCGCATATCGGTATCAGAGTGTATAGGGGAGTGAAGTTCTGAGGAAACAATAATTTTGAAAAACAGAAAACGATGAAGAAAAGTTTATTCTTTCTGCTTTCTATGCTTCTGTTTGTCAGTTGTAACGGACAGAAACGTGAAGGAGCAAGCACAGAAGTGGTGCTGGAAACGACTTTGGGTGATATACATATCGTGCTCTTTGACGATACTCCAGGGCATAGGGATAATATAGTAAAGAATGTGAAGGACGGGAAGTACGACGGAGTGACTTTCCATAGGGTGATTCGTAACTTTATGATTCAGACAGGAGACCCTGCGACTAAGGGGACAAATGGAGTGGCACAAGCGTCAGACAGTGCTGTTGCCAAGACTCCGACAGAGCGTATTCCTGCTGAGATAGTTTATCCTAAGTATTTCCATCAGAGAGGATTTGTGGGCGCAGCCCGTGACGGTGATGATGAAAACCCTGACAGAATGTCGGATAAATACCAGTTCTATATCATCACAGGCAAGATTTGTTCTGACGACGACCTGGACGGATATGAGTCGGCAAGAGAAGAACGTGATGCTCAGATTCTGTTTGAAAAGATTTGCAAGCAACATCAAAAAGAGATAGATGCTTTGAGAGCAGCTCGTGAACAAAGACGCCTAAGTGATAAATTGGAGACTTTGCTCGATGAGGCTCGAATGAAGATGATGGAAAATCCTCCTCTCACTTATACCAGAGCACAACGATCGGCATATCGCAGCAGAGGTGGTGCTCCTTGGCTTGATGGTGAATACACTGTGTTTGGTGAGGTCGTAGAAGGTATGGCTGTGGTGGAAAAAATACAGAAAATCAAAACCAATGCACAGGATGTGCCTTTGGCAGAGGTCAGAATAAAAAGAGCATATATAAAATAAATAAGTTATGAAAAAGAGGCTGTTTTTAGTGTTTTTGGCACAACTTATTGTCATGGGGATGTCTGCCCAGGTATCCTTTGGCAAGGCTGAAAAATTCAATAGTGATTGGCATTTCTTGCGTATCGACACTTTGTGGAATGTGCGTGAACGCCTTCGTAAAGGTGAACGTATGCCAGAGTCGCTTCCTGATATGAAGGACGCAGATTTTGATGACAGCCGGTGGCGTCGTGTTTCTGTACCACACGATTGGGGTGTAGAACAGCCTATGTCGCCCGATAAAGGTTCGTGTCAGGGCTATCTGCCAGGAGGAATAGCTTGGTATAGGAAGCATTTCAGAGCTGCTGATGCTCCGAAGCAGTATGTGTATTTCGAGGGCGTGTATAACAACTCTGAAGTATATCTCAACGGTCATTTGCTTGGTAAGCGTCCAAGCGGATTTGCTTCGTTTATGTATGATATGACACCATATCTGAACAGGACGGGCGACAACGTATTGGCAGTGAGGGTGAACCATAGTGAGGAGAATGATTCACGTTGGTACACAGGTTCCGGAATCTATCGTAATGTTTGGCTTATCAGTGCTCCCGAAGTACATCTGGCTCAGTGGGGAACAGCATACAGGCTGAAGACTATCAACAAGAAGAAAGCGGAGCTGGAAGTAGATGTTGAGACTGCTGACTGCAGAACAGAGAAAAGTCCTTTGCAGTTGCAGGCTACAATAGAATTGAAAGATGCAGAGGGTAGGGTTGTTGCAAAGGCAGAACAGAAGATAGGAACTCAGGAAAAGAAAACTGTAAAACTTAATGTTGCTAAACCGCAGCGTTGGACTCTTGACAATCCGTATCTCTACACATTGACTACAACATTATCGAATGGTGACGCGTCAGAGGTGAAAGTTGGATTGAGAACATTGCAGTTCTCGCCAGACAAGGGCTTTGCATTGAATGGCGAATGGATGAAGGTGAAGGGAGTCTGTGTGCATGATGATGCCGGTGTGCTGGGTACTGCCGTTCCTAAGGAAGTATGGCGCCGTCGTATTGCAGAACTGAAGTCGTTGGGTGCTAATGCTTTGCGTTTGAGTCATAATCCTCATGCTCCAGAACTCTACGACTTGTGTGATGAGATGGGTATGCTTATCATGGATGAGGCTTCCGACGAATGGGAGTTTCCTAAGCGTAAGTGGTTGAAGGGTTGGAATCAGGGTGCTCCTGGTTTTCAAGGTACATACAGCTATTTTGAAGAATGGATAGACCGTGATGTGGCAGATATGATACGTCGCGACCGTTGTCACCCGTCTGTGTTTATGTGGTCTATCGGCAATGAAGTTGATTATCCTAACGACCCTTATTCTCATCCTGTGCTCAATGGTAGTGGTACAGAATTTACCCAACCTGTTTATGGTGGTTACAAGCCAGAGCAGCCGAATGCTGAGCGCATAGGTCTGATAGCACAGAGATTGTCGAAGATTGTTCGTGATATAGACACCTCGCGTCCTACAACAGGAGCTTTGGCAGGTGTTGTGATGTCGAATGAGACTGCATATCCTGATGCAATCGATGTGGTTGGCTACAACTATACTGAAAGCCGTTATGGAGTAGATCATAAGAAATACCCAAAACGAGTATTATATGGTTCGGAAAACCGTCACGACCTTGCTGCATGGAAGGCTGTGAGTGAAAATGAACACATCTTCGGACAGTTCCTATGGACAGGTATAGACTATCTGGGCGAAAGTGGAGTATGGCCTGCAAGAGGTTCGTCAGCCGGTTTGCTCGACTTGGCAGGACAGCGTAAGCCAAATGGCTGGTATCGTGCTGCGTTGTGGAGCAATAAGCCTGTTTGCTACATAGGTACTTATGCTGCAGGACCGCAACGTTTCGGTTCGCGTCAGAATAATCAGCGGACTACTTATGTGTCGCCTTATGCCAATGATACGTGGAACTACGAAGAAGGACAGAAGGTTCGCGTGGTTTGTTATACGAATGCTAAATCTGCACACCTCCAGCTCAACGGACAGACTATAGGCGGTGAACCGACCAAAGATGAAAATTCCGGCATACTGTATTGGGATATAGATTATGCTCCGGGAACTCTGTCATGTGTAGCAGACAACGGCAGCAGTTATGAGGTGAAGACGGTAAAGGCACCTCATGCACTGAAGGTAACTACCGATTTGTTGGCTCATGTCTTTATAGAAGTGGTTGATGAAGATGGTAATCTTGTGAAGAATGCAGACCATGAAGTGACACTGTTTGTTCGTGGTGCAAGACTCTTAGGTATGGAGAACGGAAACATGTCAGATGTGACAGTTGCAGGTCGTCAGCGTCTTAATCGTTTACGCGTTTATGGAGGACGACTCGTGGCATATATCGAACCTGCGACAGAGGGTGGACAACTGACAATTCGTGCTTCGTCGCCTCTGTTGCCTAATCCGACAACCACTATTTCTATTAACCAATAGAACATATTATTAAAACGATGATAAAAATGACACCTACAAAGTTATTAAGCAAATTGCTTGCTGTAGCGCTTTTGCTGGGCGCAGTTCAACATGCAGATGCACAACGTAAGGAAACAATTCTCAGAGACGGCTGGCGTTTCTCCAGAGCAGAAAATCTCACCGGTACTGATGCTGCACAACCGAAATTCAATGATAAGGGATGGAAGGAAGTGAGCATTCCGCACGACTGGGCAATCGCAGGTCCTTTCGATAAGGAAATAGACAAGCAGGTAGTTGCCATAGAGCAGAATGGAGAGAAGGAAGCTACGGAGAAAACCGGGCGCAGTGGTTCGTTGCCTTGGATAGGCAGCGGTTGGTATCGTACCAGTTTTACAGTTGATAAAGACTGTGCAAGAGCCATTCTGAACTTCGACGGAGCAATGGCAGAACCCGAAGTGTATGTGAATGGAAAGAAAGCAGGAGAGTGGAAATACGGATATAATGCTTTCAATGTTGATGTGACTTCGTTTGTGAATAAGAATGGGAAACCAAACACTTTGGCTGTTCATCTGCAGAACGTAGAGGAGAGCAGTCGCTGGTATCCCGGTGCCGGACTTTATCGTCCTGTGAAACTGATCCAGACCGGCAGAAGTGCTATTGCAGAATGGAGTATTACTGCTAATACGATTAGTGTTACTCCAGATGACCGCATGGCGGTAGAGCAGTTCGGTGCTCAGGCAGTCGGTTTCGGAGGGCAGTTTCTGGGCTTTGACTTTATTGTGCGTGTTGGAAATAAAGAGGTGTCTCGACTGGTCAGACTTGATCGTGATGGAAAAGCTACGACTACAGGTACTTACTTTGGTGTGGATTGTTGGTCGCCCGAAACTCCTGCACTCTACGATCTGACAGTAGAACTCTGTGTGGTAAATAATGATGGTAGCAAGGGAGAAGTGCTCGACCGTCAGAAGAAAAAGATTGGTTTCCGCACTGTTGAGTGTAATGCAGAAGTCGGTTTTGCACTCAACGGTCAGAGTCGCAAGATAAAAGGCGTATGTCTGCACCACGATTTGGGTTTGCTCGGTGCAGCAGTGAATAAAGCTGCTATAGTACGACAGATAGAACTTCTGAAGACAATGGGTTGCGATGCTATTCGTACGGCTCATAATATGCCGTCGCAGATTCAGATGGATGTATGTGACTCACTGGGTATGATGGTGATGGCTGAGAGTTTTGACATGTGGGTATATGCAAAGTGCAAGAACGGATATGCCCGTTTCTTTAAGGAATGGAGCGACAGAGATATTGAGAATCTGGTAAGGGCAAATCGTCTGCACCCTTCTATCATCATGTGGAGTGTTGGAAATGAGATTCCTGAGCAGGGCATGAAGAATGGTCCGCAGATGTTGCGCCACCTGCAGGAGGTTGTTCGTATGTACGACAAGACTCGTCCTATCACAAATGGTATGGACCGTATCGACAATGCTCTTAATACTGGTTTTGCTCAGGTGGCAGAAGTGCCTGGAATGAACTACAGAGTACATAAATACGAGATGGCTCACGAACGTTTAGGACAGGGTTATCTGCTGGGCAGTGAAACAGCTTCTACTGTATCGTCTCGTGGTGTATATAAATTCCCTCTAACGGAAGAAAAAGGTGTGACATACCCCGACGGACAGTGTTCGAGCTATGACCTGACAGCTTGTTCTTGGAGTAACCTGCCTGATGACGACTGGCAGATGCAGGACGACAAATATTGGGTGATTGGCGAATTCGTGTGGACAGGTTTCGATTATCTTGGTGAACCCACTCCTTACGACAATTACTGGCCAAGCCGTTCGTCTTACTTTGGCATCTTCGACCTTGCCGGACTGCCCAAAGACCGTTATTGGCTGTATCGTTCCCATTGGAATAAGACGGAGAACACCATACATCTGTTGCCTCACTGGAACTGGGAGGGCAGAGAAGGGGAGGTTACTCCTGTGTACTGTTATACAAACCATCCGACTGCAGAACTTTTTGTGAACGGACAGAGTTACGGAAAGAAGACTAAAGATCCTAATTCGCGTTTGGACCGTTATCGCCTGCGTTGGAACGATGTAGTCTATAAACCGGGTGAAGTGAAGGTGGTGGTATATGATAAAGACGGCAACGAAGTGGGTACTGAGACTATGAAGACAGCAGGAAAACCAAACCGTATTCGTGTTACAGGCGACAAAGCTTTGTATAAGAACGAAGAATACCCTTTGCTTAAGGCAGACGGAGAAGATATGGCATTCCTTACAGTTGATATAACTGATAAGCATGGAAACATCTGTCCGAATGCAGATAATGAAATTCATGTAGAGGTAACGGGTAGTGCTGTGTTCAAAGGAATGTGCAATGGTGATGCAACCAGTCTCGAACCATTTACTTCTCCGTTTATGAAGGCATTCCACGGACAACTTGTGTTTGCTATCCAGACAGTTAAGCAGCAAGGATTCATCAATATAAAGGTGAGCGGCAAGGGACTCAAACCTGCTACTTTGGAGATATTTGCTGAATAAGAAATGCGGACAGATGCTCTATATTTTTGAATTTTTTAATTCTATTATTTTTTAATTCAAATATATTGCGTACCTTCGCGGCGCAAAACGATGAAGCATAATGGCATATACAACAATTATAAACCTACTATCACTACGACTTACACGGTTGTGGTGAGAAAGGTATGTCTGTATATGTGCAAAAGATAGAAACACAATGTATAACCCTTTCTCACGATGCTGTGAGAAGGGTTTTGTTTTTATCATGCTCTCTTGCGGACCAGTGAGATTATTATTAAAAACTAAAATATTATGGCAGACAGATTATTTATTTTTGACACAACATTGCGCGATGGCGAACAAGTGCCAGGATGTCAGTTGAACACTGTAGAGAAGATTCAGGTTGCAAAGCAGTTGGAAGCTCTCGGTGTGGATGTGATTGAAGCAGGATTCCCTATCAGCAGTCCGGGCGACTTCAACAGTGTAGTAGAAATTTCTAAGGCAGTTACATGGCCGACTATTTGTGCGCTGACTCGTGCAGTGGAGAAGGATATCGACGTGGCAGCAGAAGCTCTGCAGTATGCAAAGCACAAGCGTATTCACACCGGTATCGGTACTTCGCCTTCTCACATTAAGTATAAGTTCAACTCTACTCCTGAGGAGATTATCGAACGTGCCGTGAGAGCTGTGAAGTATGCAAAGAAGTATGTTGAGGATGTAGAGTTCTACGCTGAGGATGCAGGTCGTACAGACAACGAATATCTGGCTCGCGTCATTGATGCCGTAACAAAGGCTGGCGCTACTGTTTGTAATATTCCTGACACGACTGGTTTCCGTGTGCCAAACGAATATCACGAGAAGATTAAGTATCTTTACGAACACGTAGATGCTTTCGCTGCAGGAAAGTCTATCCTGTCAACCCATTGTCATAATGACCTCGGTATGGCTACTGCAAATACTGTTGCCGGTGTGCTTGGCGGAGCTCGTCAGGTAGAGGTGACAATCAACGGAATCGGTGAGCGTGCCGGTAATACTTCACTTGAAGAAGTGGCAATGATTTTTAAGACTCACCCCGACCTCGGCATCGAAACAAATATCAACACTACTAAGATTTATCCTACAAGCCGCATGGTTTCGTCGCTTATGAATATGCCTGTTCAGCCAAACAAGGCTATCGTGGGACGTAATGCCTTTGCTCACTCTTCTGGTATCCATCAGGATGGTGTGCTGAAGAATGCTTCTACTTACGAAATTATGGATCCTAAGGAAGTTGGTATTGACGATAATGCAATCGTACTGACAGCCCGCAGCGGTCGTGCAGCCCTGAAGCATCGTCTCCACGTGAACGGCATGGAAGTGGAGGGCGAGAAACTCGATAAGATTTACGAGGAATTCCTTAAGTTGGCTGACAAGAAGAAGGAAGTTACCGATGACGACATTCTCGTTCTTGCAGGTGCTGAGCGCAGTGCAACTCACAGCGTAAAACTCGACTACTTGCAGGTTACAACAGGAAAGGGTGTTCGCAGTGTGGCAAGCATTGGTCTGCAGGTTGCAAACGAACACTTCGAATCAGCTGCTTCAGGTAATGGTCCGGTAGATGCTGCAATCAATGCTCTGAAGAACATCATCAAGCGCAAGATGGTTCTCAAGGAATTCACTATTCAGGCTATCTCGAAGGGTTCTGACGACCTCGGAAAAGTTCACATGCAGGTTGAATACGAAGGACATCTGTACTACGGATTCGGTGCTAATACCGACATCGTAACAGCTTCTGTTGAGGCTTATATCGACGCAATAAACAAATTCAGAAACTAATAAAATACTATGGGTAAGACTTTATTTGACAAGATTTGGGATGCTCACGTGGTGCAGAACGTGGAAGACGGTCCTACACAGTTGTACATCGACCGCCTCTATGCTCATGAAGTAACCAGTCCTCAGGCTTTCGACACCCTCCGCGACAAGGGGATCAAGGTGTTCCGTCCTGACCATGTGATTGCAATGCCCGATCACAATACACCTTCCGACCAGCAGAAGGAAATCCACGACCCTGTGGGACGTAAGCAGGTAGAAACCCTTGCAAACAACTGTAAGGAGTTTGGTATTAAACACTTTGCAATGGGTACCAAAGACAATGGTATCATCCATGTAGTTGGTCCTGAGAAGGCTCTTTCTCTGCCGGGTATGACAATCGTCTGTGGCGACTCGCACACCAGCACTCACGGAGCAGTAGGAGCGATAGCAATGGGTATCGGTACTAGCGAAGTAGCACAGGTGCTCGCTTCACAGTGTATCCTGCAGTCAAAGCCAAAGACAATGCGCATCAATGTCGAGGGAACTCTTCCAAAGGGAACTACAGCTAAGGATGTGGCTCTTTATATAATGGCTCAGATGACAACCAGCGGTGCTACAGGTTATGCTGTAGAATATGCTGGTAGTGCAATAAAGAATATGTCGATGGAAGGTCGTCTGACACTTTCCAACCTCTCTATCGAAATGGGAAGCCGTGCAGGTCTTATTGCTCCCGACGATATTACTTTCGCTTATCTGAAAGGACGTGAGTATGCTCCGAAGGGTGCCGACTGGGACAAGGCGGTAGAGGAGTGGCGCAAACTCTATTCCGACCCAGATGCTAAGTTCGACAAGGAAGTTACATACCGTGCAGAAGACATTGCGCCACGCATCACTTACGGAACCAATCCGGGTGCCGGCATTGCTATCGACGAATGTATCCCTACGCTCGAAAGTATTCCGGAGGCAGACAAGGCTCAGTTCCTTGGTATGCTCGATTACATGCAGTTCAAGCCAGGTCAGAAGTTGGAGGGCATTCCTGTTGACTATTGTTTCCTTGGTGCTTGTACCAATGGTCGTATCGAGGACTTCCGTGCTTTTGCCAGCGTGGTAAAGGGAAAGAAGAAGGCCGCAAACGTAGTGGCTTGGCTCGTTCCGGGTTCTTGGCTCGTTCGTCAGCAGATAATCGACGAGGGCATCGACAAGATTCTTGCTGAGGCAGGTTTCGAACTCCGTCTGCCATCTTGTTCAGCTTGTCTTGCTATGAATCCTGATAAGGTGCCAGCAGGAAAACTTGCTATCTCTACAAGTAATCGCAACTTCGTAGGTCGTCAGGGACCAGGTGCTCGCACCATCCTTGCTTCTCCACTCGTTGTTGCTGCTTCTGCTATCACAGGAGTTATTACTGACCCGAGGAAGATTTAAAGTTTAACGTTTAAAGTTTAACGTTTAAAGATTTAGAGTAAAATGGCAAAAGAGAAATTTGACATCATACAGTCAACTTGTATTCCTATCGAGATTGACAACTGCAATACAGACCTGATTATACCTGCCCGCTACTTGGCAAGCACCACTCGCGACCCTAAGTTCTTTGGCGATGCTTTCATGCACGACCTTCGTTTCGATGCAGAGGGTAAGCCGGTGGCTGATTTCGTCATGAACCAGCCTGAGTACTGCGAGGCTCCTCGCAAGGGCGTTCACGAGATTATCGTGGGCGGTCAGAACTGGGGTAGTGGTTCTAGCCGTGAACATGCTGCTTGGGCAATTGCCGGTTATGGTGTTCGCGTGGTTATCTCCAGTTCGTTTGCTGATATCCACCGCAACAACCTGCTCAATTGTTTCGTGCTTCCTGTTATTGTAAGCCGTGAGTTCCAGCAGGAGCTCTTCGCAAGCATTGCTGCCGACAGCAAGACTGAGGTGAAGGTGGATGTGCCCAACCAGACTGTGACCAATATGGCTACCGGTCACAGTGAGCACTTCGAAATCAACTCTTACAAGAAATATTGTCTGATGAATGCTTACGACGACATCGATTTTCTTCTGAGCAATACAGATAAAATCGAAGCGTTTGAGAAAAAATAACGTTTAATGGTTAGTGGTTAGCGGTTAGAGGTGAGAGAATTGATAATTGATAATTGACAATTAATAACTCTCGACTCTTGACAATTATGCATTATGAATTATGCATTATGCATTAACTAAGGCTTTCCATAGATTGTCGTTGGGGACTGGTGCCTCAACGACAATTTCTTTTTTGCTTATGGGGTGAATAAACTCAATCTTGCGGGCGTGCAGACAGATTGAGCCGTCGGGATTGCTGCGCTTGGCACCATACTTCAGGTCGCCCTTGATGGGACAGCCCATTTCTGCCAGCTGGCAGCGAATCTGGTGGTGGCGGCCGGTTTTCAGTGTGACTTCGAGCAGGTAGTAGCGGTCGCTCTTGCCTATGACTTTGTAGTCCAGTTCCGCGCGTTTCGAGTTCTTTACTTCGTGGTCGTAGGCATACGACTTATTCTGTTGTTCGTTTCTTTTTAGCCAGCTGATTAGGGTGCCTTCCTGCTTAGGCGGCATCTGACTTACTATTGCCCAGTAGGTCTTGTGCACTTCGCCTGCGGCAAACATCTTGTTCAAGCGGGGTAGGGCTTTGCTGGTTCGGGCGAAGAGTACCAGTCCGCTTACGGGACGGTCCAGCCTATGAACAACACCAAGAAAGACGTTGCCTGGTTTTGCATACGCTTCCTTGATGTATTGTTTTACGGTCTCCGATAGCGGTTGGTCGCCGGTCTTGTCGCCCTGAACAATCTCGCCGCTTTCTTTCGACACGATGATGATGTGATTGTCTTCGTAAACTACTGTCATACTCGCTATATTCCAGACTGACGTGACGACCTTAACTTTTTGTCGGCGCAAAGATAGTATAAAAAAACAACTTGCAAGAAAATAGTTCGAAAAAATATCAATTTTGCTCGAAAGTAAAATTGAATATGTTTTATTTGGTACTTTGCTCGCTTACCCGTACCTTTGCGACCGAAATCTGCACCCTTACGGATTTTATTATAATTTTCCTATTTTATATATATCTAAATATAATTAAACAAAAAAAAATGATGAGAAAAAACTTGTTTTCTATTCTCACCCTGCTGCTCACGATGGTGACGCAGGGGGCATGGGCATGGGAAGGCAGTGGCACAGCTGAAGACCCGTACCAGGTTCGTAGTGCCGAAGAATGGGGCCTATTCGCGCTTGTTATCGGCAGATCGGATACTTACTCAGACTATTGCGATAAGTACTACATACTGACCAATGACATCACCGTGAGCATGATGTGGGGTATGGGTATTACCGACTGGTCGACCGCAGAGAACATGCGTGCATTCAAGGGTAATTTCGACGGAAACAACCACACGATTACCCTTGACCTGAAGGTGACAAAGGACGATCTCGACACGCCTGCCGCTCCCTTTGCGGCACTCGACGGTGCTACGATTAAGAACCTAAACGTGACGGGCAGCATTACCACTGATGGAAGGCGACCCGCCGGCATCGCCAGTTTTGTGAGTGGCAACACCACTATCACCAATTGTAAGAGCAGCGTAGCCATCACTTCAAGCTATGCATCTGACATTGATGCCGGTGGCTTTGTGGGCCGAGTGAACAAAAACGGTTCACTCAACATGAGCGGCTGCATCTTCACGGGCAGCATCACCTACAGCAATGCCACCGGAAATGAAGGTGGCGGACTGGTGGGTTGGACACAGGAAGAAGCGACTTCTACACTCACCGACTGCGTCTTTGCCCCCTCTGCCATTGCCATTACCAATTGGACAACACAGCCTTTCAAGATGTTTGCCATTGGTCATCATTTGAGCACAATCAATATCAACAACTGCTACTACGACGACGTGGCAGCAGGAATAACGGAAATCACTAAGCAAGGCAAGCAGATGCGCACCATCAGCGCCGGCAACGGCGTGACCAGCCTCACCATCAGCGGCACAGGCACCGAGTATAATGTCAGCGGTATTACGGGCTACGAAAGCGGCATCAAATACAATAGTAAGTATTACGCCGGCGACGGCGACGAGGTTGACCTCACGCTCAACCATAGTGCCCCTTCCGATGGAAAACACTTCTTTAGGTACGGAGTAACAGGCGGCGGCTCAATTGTTACACATAACGAAATCTATGCCACGCTTACGATGTCTGATGCTAACCAGACGCTCTATGGTGTATTTCCTTACGTAGAAGGTCCATGGAAACAAATGGAGATGAAGACGCATGTCTGTGCCAATGACGGCTCTTCGACGTCGGTGTCTTTTAACAATATGAATAATGACACCTGGCCCGGCACGATTTCAGGTTGGAAAGACGGCGACGGTGTAGGCTATTCGTTCGAGGACAGTTCCCCGAACCCTTTATGGAGCACGATGGGTATTTTCTCTACCTATAAATATGAGAATACGGTATATCCTTATTCGTCTTTGAAACTGACGTGGACCTACCAGTTGCGCAGCAAGAGTACGATGCATCACTCTACGACCTGTCTCTATGCCCGCCAGGGTACGTATGACGACATCACTGATATGGAGGTGGATTTCACGAATTATCATACGACGCCAAGGGGTGCTGAATACCTGGTGGATTTTTTCACCAACAAAAAAGAAAATGGTGATACCGAGAAAGGAGATGAGAAAACCAAGGTGATTGAGTTTGACAACCTCGATGATAATGTATCCAAGCCGGCAGTCTGCTATCTGCTGTTGGCGCACGTGTTTGCCAGCGGAGACGGCCAGAGATCAGATTTTAAAGAGTGGGGTTCGTTCAAAAACGTAAGTTACAGTGTCTCTACGACATACCGTATGATTGTTTCCTTCGACGCCAACGCCAACGACGTTAGTGGTTCGATGAGCGTCCAGAATATTGATGGCAGCAAAAAACTGTCGCCTAACTGTTTCTATCGCGCGGGCTACACCTTCCAAGGCTGGGCAACTTCTCCTAATGGCGAGAAAGTCTATAACGACGGACAGGAGGTGACGGCTACCGTTTCGAACTGCGGGCATTTGACGCTCTATGCCGTATGGACGCAGGGAGAGAGCCCTTCTGTCTCGAGGGAAGTAGGTCCGTGGACGCTGATGGAGTGGAGAACCATGTTATGCGACGCTGCAGCAAATACTACGATGGCCTTCAACCGTATGAACAACTGGTGTTGGGGAACGCTCACAGCCCAGAACGACGTTAACGGTATCGGTTTCGCCGTGACGGGAAGCAGTCCCGATAACAAAAAGAACGCTGTGTTCTCGATTTACGGCATGACGCAGTCCGTTCCAGCGTATGCCAAATGCCGGACGACATGGGGCTATCAGATTGGAAGCCGTAACACGCGCCATTATTCGAGGGTACAGCTCTTCGAGAGTCCTGATTTGGAGTCTCTCAAGTCGATGGACGTGGACTTTGAGGTTAATGGCGGCAGTGGTAACTACCCAGACCACCGTTTGGCGTACCTGTATAACAACTCATTCGAAAACCAACCGGCTTACAGTCCTGACGGTACCTGCGACATCGAGTTCGACAACCTCGATGGCAATAGCAATGCGGATATGTCCACCTACCTCATGCTGACCCATGTATCCTCCAGCGTATCTGGTCAGTCAGATCTGAACGAACAGGGCTTGCTTAAGCATTTGAGCAGAGCCGACAACTGGACCTACCGTAAGATTGTCTCTTTCGACGCCAACGGCGGTGCGGGCACGATGGTTGACCAGATGATTGACAACAGCGGCACGCTGACTGCCAACACCTTCAACCGCGAGGGCTATACCTTCGCAGGCTGGGCAACGGCTCCGTCAGGAGCGGTAGTCTATGCCAATGGTGCGGCGCTGACGGCAACCTCAGAGGACAAAGGTCCTGTGACGCTCTATGCGGTATGGACACCGATTGCCTATACGCTCTCGTATGAACTCAACGGCGGTACGGCTACCAATCCGGCAACATACACAACGGCCGAGACGCTGACGCTGAACGCTCCGACCAAGGCAGATCACACCTTCATTGGCTGGACGGGCGCCAACGGAACTGTGCCGCAGACCAGCGTCACTATCATCAAGGGCTCTACCGGCGAAAAGACCTTCACCGCCCACTGGATGAGCAATGCGGTGTCCGGCACCGTTGCCCTGATTAACGCTATCGGTGAGGTGACCTATCCTACCAGCGGAACGGCTATCACAGCGGCGCGTACCTCTTACGATGCGCTGAACGAGGCTGACCAGGCGTTAGTTGCCAACTACGGCACGCTGACGGCTGCCGAACAGACCTACGCAGCGGCAAGAGATGCAGCAGGCAACAGCACCATCAGTTTCGTGGATAAAGACAACATGCCTATCGCTGCTGCACAGAATGTCTATCTGAATTATCCCGAGGCTCCGGTGATTCCTGGCTTTACCTTCGACCATTGGCAGGTAGTGGAGAAAAACATCTCCGCCGACCAGACCATTCGTCTCCAAGCCGTATATACATCCAATATAAACAACGCTCCCAAGGTATATACCAACCCTGCCAACCCTGCGCAGAAGCTCGTCCGCCAAGGCGATGTGTATATCCTTCAGGACAAGGAAAACTGATACCATTAACATAGAAAAAGCAAAATGATGATGAAAAAGCATATATTTTTAACCCTGCTGCTGATGATCGTTGCGCAGGGTGCATGGGCGGGATTAGAAATAGGAAAAAATTACTATCCGAAAGTGTTCACCTCGCCACCAACCGAAGGACCATGGACCTTTGACGATGTCATAACGCATTTAGGAGATTTAAGAAATAATGATCAAAAAACCATTACGTTTAATGGCGCTAATCGCTATCGTTGGGCTGTTAATTCTGATCATAGTGGTTTTCTCGGTTATGATCCCCATGAATATGTCTATCAATTTAAAGACGGTGACGGACTCGGCTTTGTCACATGTTGCTGTGTAGTTGGATTATATAGTATGGGGGTTCTGTCCACTTACTTTCATCGTGAGATTGTTCCGTCTTACACCCGTTATTGTTTGAGATGGACATACACCTTAAGAGCAGATGATGATGGTCAGTTCAATACGTGTCATGCCCTGTACCTGCACGATAATATGGAGGAGATTAAAGCCCTTGAGGTAAACTTTGACGGTCTGTATAACCAAGAGACGGAAGAAGGGCGCGCTCACGTTATTAGCTATAGGTTTAGCAAAGAAAATGGTGATATACATGAGTCGGAAAAAAATAACCTTATCTTAGAGTTCGATAATCGCACAGGGACTACTGAACTAACGAAAGAAAAAGTGCTCTTGTCGGTTTGCACCATGGATTATGTTGATGGAGCTCCACGTTTTCACATATGGACCAGCTTCAAGAGTTATGGTCTGGTGCGTGATACCTATTACTACAAGTACCTCACCTTCAACGCCAACGGTGGCGTAGGCACGATGAGCGGGCAGGAGATAGAGAACAGTGGCAAGCTGAATACGGCGCGTTTCGCCCGCACTGGCTACACTTTCCAAGGCTGGGCAAAGACTCCTAACGGTGCTGTAGAATATGCCGACGGAGCAGAGATAACGGCTACTGAAACGGACAAGGGTCCCGTGACGCTCTATGCCGTATGGAAGGCAGACCCCACCAATGTGAACGCCATGATTGATGCTATCGGTGAGGTGGTATGCACCGATGGGTGCAAGGCACGCATCGATGCCGCACGCGAAGTGTACGATAAACTCTCCGCCGAAGACAAGGCACTGGTGACTAACTACAGTGTGCTGGAGGCAGCCGAAAACACCTACGCCGCCGTAAAGGATGTAGTGACGAAGATTAACAACATAGGCTCCGTCAGCTATCCCGGTAGTGGAACGGCTATCACCACAGCGCAAACGGCATACGAGGCACTGACCGCTGAGCGGCAGGCTATCGTCATCAATGTCGGCGTGCTGCGCACCGCGCAAGACCAGTATGCTGTCTTGGGAGTAGCGAACCAAATCAGCGCGATTGGTGACGTGGCGTACACCCAGGAGTGCAAAGCACTCATCGATGCAGCCCGCACGGCTTACGATGCACTGTCTGCAGGAAAGAAAACACAGGTTGCCAACTACGGCACGCTGACTGCGGCTGAAACGGCTTACCAACAGGCGAAAGAAGATGTAGGCAACACCACGATTAACTTTGTGGGCAAGGACGACGCCACCCTGCGCAACCAAAAGAGGACGATCAATTATCCTGCGGCTCCGGAAGTAACGGACTACGTGTTCCAGTACTGGCAGGCAATGGAGGGCAGCCTCTCGGGAGGAGTTCTCCTCGTCAAGGCCGTTTATGCACCCTCCAGCATCACCCTCGACGAGAGTGTCGACAACAGCAGTGCTATCACTGCGGTGAACGGCAGTACCCTTAACGTGACGCTGACACGCACGCTGCAGGCGGGCAGTTGGAATACGTTCGCAGTGCCGTTCAGTATGAATAAACCTGCGGGCTGGACGGTGAAGGAACTGACAGATGCATCTGTTAGCGGTTCTACTCTGACGCTGACGTTTGGCGACGCATCGAGCATAGAGGCCGGCAAGCCATACTTGGTGAAGGTAGAAAGTACAGTGGCTAATCCTACATTCAATGATGTGACTATCAGCAGCACTCCTGCTCCAGCAGAATTCGCCGGTGTAATAACCTTCGTGCCTACTTTCGGCTTGACAACCCTGCCAGAGGGCAAGGATAAGATACTCTTCCTGGCAACGGGCAACAAGCTGAAGCACCCAAGCGCTGAGGGTCAGAGTCTGAAGGGCTTCCGCGCATACTTCCAGTTGCCTAATGCTAATGGTGTCAAGATGTTCAACCTTAACTTCGGCGACGATGTAGTGACTGGAATAATTTCTGTTGGCGACGATGGCGCAGCCGTTAGCGGTGAAGAAGGCGTTTACTACGACCTGCAAGGCCGCAAACTGGAAGGCAAACCAACAGTGAAGGGCGTTTACATTTTGAACGGAAAGAAAGTGATGGTTAATTGATAATTTGATAATGGAGTTAAGAAGTTAGAGGAGTTAAGACGATACTGGTTCTCAGCCCTCTTACATCATACATCTTACATCAGCCCTCTTACATCAACTCTCATACGTCTTTAACTTCGAGCGTAGCGATAACTTCTTTAACTTCTTTAACTCCCAGAGAAAAATAATATAATTATGAAGAAAAAATATATTCAGCCTGCCATTGAGGTGGCAACGATAAGGATAAATACAAATGTCCTCCAGGGTAGTATCCCCCAAGTCCAAACCGAAGGTCTTGGCGAAAAGCCTCTCCTTTATGATGATGAACCCGGCGATCCCATTGACGCCATGTAATCAGACATAACAATTGTTTCATGGGCGGCAACTTTCGGGTTGCCGCCTTTTTTGTTGAAAAATATTTGGAAATAAATTTAATGTTGTATCTTTGCGAGCAGAAAAAACATGATACTATGACTACAGCAGCTTTACAGAATGTATGGCAGACCATACTTGGGTACGACCTTTCAGCTTCAAACAAACGATGGTTGGCAGACCAGCTGAATGCTCTGGCTGACAAGGAAGAGGAGAATCTTCGTCCTTATACGATGGAGGAGATTGATGAACGCATAAATATGGCAGAGGAGCAAGTTGCTTCTGGGCAGTTGATAGACTCGGAAGACATTGCTTGTGAATTGAAAGAATATGTAGGTTCTCATAGATCAAAGATTTCATGAAGGTAAAGTGGACTCCTTTAGCTCGTAAACATCTGCGTCATACAGCAAACTATATACAGACAAATGAAGGAAGTCGTAGTTACGAAACCTTTGCTGACGAGTGTGTCTTCCTGCCGTGGCGGCATCTGACTTACTATTGCCCAGTAGGTCTTGTGCACTTCGCCTGCGGCAAACATCTTGTTCAGGCGGGGTAGGGCTTTGCTGGTTCGGGCGAAGAGTACCAGTCCGCTTACGGGACGGTCCAGTCTATGAACAACACCAAGAAAGACGTTTCCCGGTTTTGCATACGCTTCCTTGATGTATTGCTTTACGGTTTCTGAGAGCGGTTGGTCGCCAGTCTTGTCTCCCTGTACTATCTCACCGCTTTCCTTCGATACTATGATGATGTGATTGTCTTCGTAAATTACTTGCATAATGGCGGCAAAGCTACAAAAAAATGTGGATGTGCCCAAATATAACACACCCACTTTTCCCCTTACTTTTTGAATTGCCCTTTTATTTTTTATCAGCCTGTATGATTCTTATTTCTGTTTTAGCTCCTGTTTCGTCGATGACGATTTGGAAGTCTTCAGCTGTAGATTTGTCAAGCCCTGAAACGATCACTGACGGCACAGTGTTTATCACTTTCTTCGCAAGTGAACTGCTGTAGCCCTTGAATTCACAGAGCTGCTTCTTCAGTTGCTTAGGATTGTCGCCAACGTCAACCAATACGACTTCGTAATTGCCATCCTTGAACTTAGGAGTTTTCTCGCCTACGATAGCAATGTGGATTTTCTTTACAATCCAAATGAAAATCCATAGTCCGACAAGACAGATAGCGATAAACCATCCGAGTGCTTTTGGGGCTGCCATGCCTGTACCAAATCCGCTGGTGAGGAATCTGAATAACCAATTGTTCATAGTTGTTTTGGGGTTTTAAGTGTGATTAATATTGTTAGTTAAAAAAGCGGGTTGCTCCCTTATGCGTTGTGCTGAGCCTCGGGCTGCGGTTTCTTCGGGATGAGTATGCGGAAGATTGCGCCCCAGTCGATGTTGCGTCGGAGACCGCCGATGGTTTCGAATGTCATTATAAACGTAGATACGATGACGAAGAGTATTGCTCCGATACACATCATACCCAGTTTGCAGAGCATGATTGGTATGTTGAGGAGGTTGCCTTCGTTGCGAGTCTCGGTGTGTCCGTCGTCGTATTTGTATTTCACTATCTGGTCGGGCAGGAGCGACGCTGCCAGACCGACACCAAAGAAGAATTTTGCCAGTCCGAAGCCCACATTGCGGAATGCGCCAAGACAGCCGCCGCGTACATAGCTGCGGATGAGGTTGTAGCCTCGCGGATAGCCGCTGATGATGTAGAGCGGGATGAGGATGCAGAGGAATATCCCGAATCCGTGCATCGTTTTGAGTGTGCCGGTCTTGATGTTCATGCTACGGTTCAGCCTGCTCAGTGCAATGTCCCTGATCTGTGCGGTATTGAGAGCCGATACGGAATCGTATTCTGCCTGATACTTCGCTGCCTTGACTTTGTGTTCCTCGACCGACTCCAACCGGCGCTGCTTCAGTTCTGCGTCTTTCGTGGTGTCGGCCATTGCCTGTATGCGAACAGCCTCTTCCTTCTGGCCTTCCAGATACATTTTTATCTCACTCAGCTCGTACATCTTGTAATGTTTCGGCGAATTGAGACGTTCATCCGAATGCTTGTCTTGCCATTCGGCGCTTACGTTGCCCACGTTCAGAACCACTTCGGTAGAGTCCCATGCCTGCACTGCCTCCACTGTCTTCTGGATATTTTCGATTTCCTCCATCCACTTTTTATCAGTGTTGTTAGTGCCGTTAAAGATCCATGCACTGATGATGCCTCCGATGATGACCTTTACCGACCACGACTTGTGGCGACTTTTCGACCAATCGACCACATTGCGCAGCATGCTCAGGCGTTCTACATAGTTCTCCTCGTTAGGATCGTCGGCGAGCTCTTCTGCCTCGTTGAGCAGTTGCTCCATCTGTTCGGTTTCCTTACGCGAGATAGGATACATGTGCTGCTCGTCTTCGAGCCTGCCACGTTTATGTTCTTCTTCTGTGATAAGTGAAGAAGTGAAAAGGGCTTGGTCGAGTTTGTCCCATGCCGCTCCGTTTATTACATATTCTTCATCCATAGTTATAAAAATGTTGTAAGGTTGAAAATGACATCGCAAATCTACAGATAAAAAACTCAGTACAGAATTTTTTTGTGCCACTTCATGGTTCAATAAAACAATTTTATAGTTCAATAAAACAAAATCCCGATGAAATGGACATAAAAAATCGGCAGATTACAACCGATATGTGGGGTGTAACCTGCCGATGTATTGGTGTTTGGGGGTATATTACATATTCATTCCGCCGTCGATCTGGATGACCTGTCCGCTGACGTAGCTTGACATGTCGGATGCGAGGAAGAGACATACGTTTGCGATGTCTTCAACCTGACCGCCGCGGCGAAGTGGAATCTTCTTCATCCAGTCCTGACGGATTTCCTCAGGAAGCTGAGCTGTCATAGCTGTCTCGATGAAGCCAGGAGCAACTGCGTTGGCACGTACTCCTTTAGGACCGAGTTCCTGTGCGATGGACTTTGCCAGTCCGATCATTCCTGCCTTAGAAGCTGAGTAGTTGCACTGACCTGCGTTGCCGTGTACACCTACTACAGAAGACATGTTGATGATTGAACCGCCACGCTGACGAAGCATGATTGGTGCTACGGCGTGGATGAAGTTGAAGGCAGACTTCAGGTTTACGTTCAGCACTGCGTCCCACTGCTGCTCGCTCATACGGAGCATGAGTCCGTCCTTTGTGATGCCGGCATTGTTTACGAGTACGTCGATTGAGCCGAAGTCTTCGTGGATTTTCTTCACTACAGTCTCAGTCTCTGCGAAGTCGGCTGCGTTGCCTGCATAGGCACGGCAAGTAACTCCGAGTGCTTCGATTTCCTTGCGGGTAGCCTCGAGTCCGGCTGCCATGTCGTCGTTGAGAACGAGGTCTGTAAATGCTATGTTTGCACCCTCCTGGGCAAACTTCATGGCTACCGCTTTACCGATGCCACGTGCAGCTCCTGTGATGAGGGCTGTCTTTCCTTGTAAAAGTCCCATAATTTATGTATGTTAGATTAATGATTTTATTTCTTCAGCTGTTTCAGAATCATGTTCCGCACGTAGGGGTAGAGCTCTTCTTCGTTCTTGGCAGCAAAGCGTCCGTAGATGAAGGGTACTTCGCAACCTTTCAGGCAAAAGTGGAATATCTCTGCCATAAGTCGTACGTTTTTTATCTCGAACGAACCGCGGTCGTTGCCTTCGTTCATGATGCGGCGGATGAGGGCTATCTCGTTTTTGTCGAATTCTTTTCTCACGGCTTCCACCTTCCACACGTCGCGGAAGAATTCGGCACGCAGGAATCCGTTTCGGTTCACTGCCTCTTTAATGACATTGAGGTGGTTGAAGACGAGTTGTACGAGTTTTTCTTCTGGTGCGATGTTTTTCTGTGCAACTTCCTCCATGCTTTCCGACAGACGTTCCAGCTCGGTCTGAATTACGGCATAGTAGATGTCCTCTTTGCTGTTGAAATAGGTGTAGAGCGTGCGGCGACCCTTTTTCGAGGTGACAGCGATGTCGTTCATCGTCGTACTTTCAAATCCCTGCTTAGCGAAGAGTTGTCTTGCGATGTCAACAAGTAATTGCTTTGTTTTTAATACAGCCATATACCAATAACAAATCCCTCTTTTATTTATACGCTGCAAAGTTAGCAATTCTTGTGCATTGTTACAAGATTTTCTTGCACAACATTAAAAAAAAGTTTGTAACTAGGTGTTTTTCAGCCGTGTTTTGTATGCACATTTTTGCCTACCCGAAGAGTTCGCGCAGTGCTTCTTCCACCTTGCGGACGGGTTTTATCCTTATTTTGAACTGCTTTGTGTCCAAACCCTGCATGTTGGCATTAGGCACGATGATGGTGGAGAAACCTAGTTTTTCTGCCTCGGCAATGCGCTGCAGGATGCGGCTTACGGGACGGATTTCGCCGGAGAGTCCCACTTCGCCCGTCATGCAGATGTCGCGGTCGATGCCCGTATCCACATTGCTGCTCAGGACAGCTGCGATGACGCTCAGGTCGATTGCTGTGTCGGTGACGCGGATGCCGCCTGCTATGTTCAGATAGACGTCTTTCTGCATCAGTTTGAAACCGACCCTTTTCTCCAAAACGGCAAGAAGCATGTTGAGGCGTCGGAGGTCGAAGCCCGTGGCAGAGCGCTGCGGATTGCCGTATGCTGCACTGCTCACGAGAGCCTGTGTTTCGATGAGCAGCGGACGCACTCCTTCGATGGCACTGGCAATTGCTACGCCGGAGAGTCCCTCGCTGTTATCCACGTCGCTCAGCAGGAGTTCCGACGGGTTGCTCACCGGTCGCAAGCCGTTCTGACGCATTTCGTAGATGCCCAGTTCGGCTGTGGAACCGAAACGGTTCTTGATTGCTCGGACGATGCGGTACATGTAGTGCTGGTCGCCTTCGAACTGAAGCACCGTATCGACCATGTGTTCCAGAATCTTCGGACCGGCTATGGTGCCTTCCTTCGTGATGTGTCCGATGATTATGATTGGTATGTTCGTTTCCTTTGCATATTTGAGCAAAAGGGCGGCACACTCGCGTATCTGACTGATGCTGCCCGGTGCCGACTCCACGTCCTGCGTTGCCATAGTCTGTATGGAGTCAATCACTACGATGTCGGGCTGACTGTCTTCGATGTGTTTGAAGATGTTTTCAATCATCGACTCGCACACCACCAGCACTCCGCTTTCCTCCTGCGTGATGCGGTCGGCTCTCAGCTTTATCTGGCGGGCACTTTCCTCGCCACTCACGTAGAGCACGGTCTTGTCTTTCAGTCCAAGGGCTGTCTGCAGAATCAATGTGGATTTTCCTATACCGGGTTCGCCGCCAAGCAACACCAGCGAGCCGGGCACGAGTCCGCCGCCAAGCACGCGGTTCAGTTCGTCGTCGCAGAGGTTGATGCGAGGCTCCTCGGTACTCTCGATTGTGCGCACCCTGATAGGACTCGACTGCGGAGTGCCGCTCGAGAACTGCAGTCTCTTGTCGTAAACCTGCTTGCCGCCTACACGCTGTTCTGCGAAGGTGTTCCACTCGCCGCACGACGGACAGCGACCAATCCACTTCGGACTGTCGTAGCCGCATGACGTACATACATATTGAATCTTTTCTTTTGCCATCTTGCTGTTTTTCTCTTTCCGCCACGAAGGTAGGAAATAAAGTTTAAAGTTTAAAGTTTAAAGTTTAAAGTTTTTCATGCAAGCCTGATTTTAAAGTTTAAAGTTTAAAGTTAACCTTGCGGGGTGTGTTGTTTTTCTTGAACAATAATTTTCAATTTTCCATTTTCAATTATCAATTCAAAAATCGTAACTTCGCGCCATAAATGATAAGGTTATGAAGAATGTATATCTGAGAACCCTTGTGCCACTGCTCGTATTCGCTGCAATGCAGGCGGTTAGCGGAATTCTCCTGGTAAGTGTGGGGGTGAGCACAACGACACTGTCGATTGCTGTGATGCTGTCGGGACTGTTCACCGTTCTTGTGTTGTGGAAAATCGGTATGGTGCAGTTCAGTTGGCAGATGTTGCAGCACCCGAACCGAATGGGGTGGAAGGCTTCGATAGTGTCTGCCTTCACCTGCATCATAGCAGTCGATTTGCTCAGTGAACTGCTTCGCCTGCCCGACATCATGGCTGATCAGTTTATGGACATGGCGCACAACTGGTGGGGCATCGTCGCCATTGCTGTGGTGGGACCAATCGTCGAGGAACTCGTATTCCGTGAGGCTATCCTCGGACACCTGCTTCGGAGTGGGGTGGATAAGTGGAGCGCCATCGTGCTGAGTGCCCTCCTCTTCGGAATTATTCACGGCAACCCGATTCAGATTCCTTTCGCCATTGCCCTCGGACTCATCTTCGGACTCATATACTACCGGATGCGCAATGTAGTGCTTACATCCATTATACATATAATAAACAACTCGATTGCCGTAGCGGAAATGAATTTCCTTGCTGACGAATCGGGCAAAATCCAATACTACGACTACTTCGGTCTGGGTACAGAAGTCGGCATCATCGTCGTCTGCGGACTCATCTGCATCATTGCCACCCGAAAAATTGACGAATAAACTTTGTACGAAAACGATAACGATAACGATAACGAAAACGAAAACCAATTATCAATTATCAATTATCAATTATCAATTTTCAATTATGCATTATGCATTATGAATTAAAACTATGCTTCTCATTCTTCTCGGCTATTTCGCCATCCTAATTATAGTTTCCCGGCTGACTGCCGGCAGTTATGATAACGATGCTTTCTTCCGTGGAAACCGTCAGTCGCCCTGGTGGCTTGTTGCATTCGGCATGATTGGTGCCAGCATCAGCGGACTCACCTTCATCGGTGTGCCGGGATGGGTGATGACAACCGACATGACCTACCTGCAGATGTGCATCGGATTCGTCTTCGGCTATATTTTCGTAGCTTTCGTTCTTCTGCCACTTTACTACAAACTGAAGCTCACCTCCATTTATATCTATCTGGAAGTTCGCCTCGGCAGGGCAGGCTACAAGACCGGCGCAGCCTTTTTCATCCTCAGTAAACTGGTTAGCAGTGCTGCGAAGTTCTATATCGTCATCCGCATCCTGCAAGTTTGTATCGCTGATAAATACGGTATTCCTTATGCTGCTACTGCTGCCCTGACTCTTCTGTTCATCTGGCTCTACACCCGCAGAAGCGGAATCCGTTCGCTCGTGTGGACCGATGCAGTGCAGACTTTCATGCTCCTCGTTGCTCTCATGCTCATTCTGCTTCGTGTGTGCAGTATGCTTGAGATGAATCCTGAGGAGGCTTTTGCTGCAGTGATGAACGACCCGCACAGCCGCATATTCGAATGGGACGACTTCATTTCCCGTCAGAATTTCTGGAAACAGTTTCTTAGTGGAGTGTTCGTGGTGATTGTGATGACGGGTCTTGATCAGGACATGATGCAGAAGAACCTCACCTGTAGCAGTCTGCGTAAGGCCCAACTGAATATGTGTTCCTACGGAGTTCTTTTCGTTCCCGTAAACTTCCTGTTCCTCTCGCTCGGAGTACTTCTGTTAATGCTTTACGGCAAACTGGATATTGCCCTGCCTGCCAGTGGCGACGAACTGCTTTCCGGAGTAATCTTCTCGGGAGTGATGGGCGAGGCAGCCCTGTTGTTCTTCACCATCGGAGTGGTGGCAAGTGCGTTCTCCAGTGCCGACAGTGCCCTGACCGCCCTTACCACATCATTCTGTGTCGATGTGTTGGAAATGGAAAAAGACCAACGTTTGCAACTCGAAGTGATACAACTGAAAGAAAAGGTTCGCAAACGCGTTCACATAACTATGATGGGAGTATTCTTGCTGCTCACCCTGCTGTTCAACGCCATTGGAGGCGGCAGCGTGATGGACCTCATCTACACCCTTGTAAGCTATACCTACGGTCCGTTGCTCGGACTTTTCGCCTTCGGTATGCTTACGAAATGGTCGCCAAAGGGTAGGGGAGTCATCGTTGTGGCAGTTCTGTCTCCACTCCTATGTCTTCTGATTGATTTTCTAAGTCAGCAACTGTGGTCGTATAAGTTCGGCTATGAGATGTTGCTGTTTAACGGTTTCCTCACCTTTATTGGTCTGTGGCTGATGCCTCGAAAGCCTTATCGATTCTGAAAATATAGTTTTCGCGGTCGAAATGTAAGCCAGGACGGTTGAAATAAGTTTCGACCGAACCGTCGTGGCTGAGTTGTTCCGGTGAACCCGTTGCGAGTCCGTGTTCTTTGTCGAGCAACCATAATTGGTCGGCAATCTGCAGAGCGTGTTCCAAGTCGTGAGTACTCAAGAATATTGTTTTGTGCAGTGTCTTTGCCAGTTTCTGTAAAAGCAGCATCATCTGAATCTTGCTTGGATAGTCCAGAAAAGCTGTGGGTTCGTCGAGGATGATTACCGGTGTCTGTTGAGCCAGTGCCTTAGCTATCATCACCTTCTGACATTCTCCGTCGGAGAGAGTTTGCATCGACCTCTCTTGCAACCATTCTATGCCAACCAGTCGGAAACTCTCGCTCACAATCTGCTGGTCCGCTGCCGACAGCCTGCCCCAGAATCCTGTGTAGGGACTTCTGCCCATGCTCACCACATCCCACGCTGACATGCTCTTTACGCTGGAGTTGTCCGTAAGCACCACACTTATCAACTTCGACAATTCCCCCTTAGTGTAACTGTTTACGTTGCGTCCCATCAGCATCACCTCGCCACTCAGAGCCGGTTGGAAAGCACAGAGTGTGCGCAACAGAGTCGATTTCCCGGCTCCGTTCGGTCCGAGGACGCAAGTCAGTTCGTCAGCTCTGAGCACAGCACTGATTCCCTTCGACACAGCTACGTTCCCGTGCTTCGTCTTATAACCAGTGGTAAGGTTTTTTATTTCAAGCATTTCTTTCATCATACATCATACATCATACATCATACATCTTCCATCTTCCATCACTTTCACGCTTCAGAAACGTCTTAACTCCTTAACTTCTTTAACTCCTTTAGGAAATCACTTATTCACTACCAGATACACATAATATGCTACTTGCATAAGAATCATAATAAATCCTTCTGTGCGGGTGATGACATAACGTTTTTTACCCTTGAAACATATAATCCAGAAGAAGATGGCTGCGCCAACCTGCACCAGCATGTCGGTGTATGTTATGCCGCTCATCGGCAATGGGAAAACGAGTGCTGAGGCTCCGAGGATAAGCAAAGCATTGAAAACCACACTACCCACCACATTTCCGATAGCCATAGCGTTGTCGCCCTTTCTGGCTGCCGTGATACTCGTGGCAAGTTCCGGTGCCGAAGTACCTATGCTTACGATGGTGAGGGCAATGATGGCGTCGCTAACACCAAGTGCACGAGCTATGCCTGAAGCACCGTCAACCATAAGTTCTCCACCACCAATCAGACATCCCAGTCCCAAAAGGAATAACAGCACGGACAACCATACACTTTGTTTCTTCGTCTGCGACTCCAGTTCCTCCTCCAGTTCTTCGTGCTCCTCAATTTCCCATTGCGAACGCTTTTTCTTCTTCTCCCTCGTTGCCAACCACACAGTATAGTACATGAACATGAGAAACAGCCCCATGAGGATGAGTCCATCGCCACGAGACAGGGTGTTCGACACTCCCTCCTCAAACAGATTGTCTGCCAACAGCACGAGCAACATGCCTACTGCAAGAGTCATGATGGGCAAGTCGCGCAACACATTGTTGCGAGTCAGCAGAATAGGGGAGATCATCGCTGTGCAACCAATCATTCCGAGTATGTTGAAGATATTGCTACCCACCACATTTCCGATGGCAATGTCCGGACTCTTGTGGATGGCTCCGAGCATACTGACTACGAATTCCGGTGCCGAAGTACCTATGGCAACGATGGTAAGTCCGATAACTAAGGTAGGGATTCCGAAACGGTGAGCTATCTTGGCTGCTCCATCTGTCAACCAGTCTGCACCCTTCACAATCAGGGTAAGACCGACTGCAAAAAACACTATATCAAGAAACAATTCCATGGTGAATTATTTAATAATCGCCGCGAAGGTACGAAAAACTTCGTACGAAAACGATAACGAAAACCAAAACTTTTCACCTTTCACATCTCACATTTCACATCTCACATTCGCATACTGACACAAAAAAAGGGATACCGACGTATCCCCATACCTTAATAACCTTAAATCTAATACTATGAAAAACACGATGCAAAGGTAGGGGTTTTCTGTATGTCTGCAAGAATTGTGTGCGAAAACATTTTGTTTTCCTTTGTTTTTATGATATAAATCAAGAGAAGTGTTCGTGAACACATGCTATTTTTCAAAAAAACTATAAATAATATAATGTATTAGGACAAAAACTCCTATCTTCGCAACAAACTTCAGAAAATATCGTTTAACATTATACATTTTAATATTATGAAAAAGTATCTATTGGCTTGCCTCCTTACGGCATTCTCTTTCTCAACTGGTTTTGCACAGCAGGCTGGTGACATGTTCAAGGACTTCTCTGCTACTTATGATGGCAAGACAACCAAACTCTCCGACTATGTAGGTAAGGGTAAGTATGTACTCGTAGATTTCTGGGCAAGTTGGTGTCCTCCTTGCCGTCGCGAAATTCCTAACCTTATCAATGTATATAACAAGTACAAGGGTGAACACTTCACAGTGCTGGGTGTTGCTACTTGGGACGAACCGGACGACACTCGTACAGCTATCACCGAACTGGGTATCAACTATCCTCAGATGCTGAATGCACAAAAGGCAGGTTCCGATGCTTATGGCATTAAGGGTATTCCAGAAATCATCCTCTTCGCTCCGGACGGTCGCATCGTAGCTCGCGGACTCCGTGGCGAAGAAATCGAAAAGGCTGTTAGCGGAGCAATTGCTACAGCAAAGAAAGCACCAAAAACTGTTCCTGCTGCAAAGGTAACTCCTGCTCCAAAGAAGTCTCCGTTCAAAAAACCTGCTGCAAAGAAGTAATTCCTTCCTTATAGGTTATAGGTTATTGACTCTAACCACTAACCTCTAACCTTTAAACTGTAAACTAAATGAAGGGCATTGTTCTTGCAGGCGGGTCAGGCACTCGTCTCTATCCTATAACGAAGGGGGTCAGCAAACAGCTGCTCCCCATCTTTGACAAGCCGATGGTCTATTACCCCATCAGTGTGCTTATGTTGGTGGGCATCAAGGAGATACTCATCATATCTACTCCGTATGACTTGCCTGGATTCAAACGTCTCCTGGGTGACGGCAGCGATTATGGAGTACATTTTGAATATGCTGAACAACCCTCTCCCGACGGACTCGCACAGGCATTCATCATTGGTGAGAAATTCATTGGCAACGATGATGTGTGTCTGGTTCTTGGTGATAACATCTTCCACGGTCGTGGCTTCTCCGGCATGCTTCAGCAGTGTGTGAAGGATGCTTCAGCAGGCAAGGCAAGTGTGTTCGGTTATTGGGTACAAGATCCGGAACGCTATGGTGTGGCTGAGTTCGATAAAGAGGGTAACTGTCTTTCTATCGAAGAAAAACCACTCAAGCCGAAGTCCAACTATGCTGTTGTGGGACTCTATTTCTATCCCAATAAAGTAGTTGAGATAGCTAAGCACATCAAACCAAGTGCCCGCGGCGAATTGGAGATTACCACAGTAAATCAGGAATTCCTCAACGAACATAATCTCAAAGTACAACTTCTTGGTCGCGGTTTTGCCTGGCTCGACACAGGTACTCACGATTCTCTTTCCGAAGCAAGTACCTTTATTGAAGTACTCGAAAAACGTACAGGACTCAAAATTGCCTGTCTTGAAGGTATAGCATATCTGAAAGGGTGGATTTCTACCGAGAAACTCCGTGAACTGGCACAACCGATGATTAAGAACCAATACGGTCAATACCTTATGAAACTTGCCGACACTGAATATTTTGGCACTCGCTAACACTTAAGTAATGCATAATTCATAATGCATAATTCATAATTTTTCATTTTTCATTTTTCATTTCCTAAATGCGACAAATACTTACATTACTATTCACCCTCGCTTCCGTTCTGGCATCAGCTCAGTATCGTGAGACAGTGATAACCGATGTTCCTTTTCCGATGAATCCTATCAAGGAATACATTTTCCCTGACAAGGAATTTCCTATCACGAAATATGGAGCTAAGTCTGATGGTAAAACACTCTGCACAAAGGCATTCAAACGTGCTATGGCAGCCTGTAACGAGGCTGGTGGCGGTTATGTAGTGGTGCCCAAGGGTAAGTGGATTACCGGAGCTATTCATTTCAAATCCAACTGCAACTTGCGTCTTGACGAAGGAGCTGTCGTAGAATTCACCGACAACCCGAAGGATTATCTTCCAGCCGTTCATACTACATGGGAAGGAGTGGAGTGCTACAATTATTCTCCTCTCGTTTTTGCTTACGAATGTGAAAATGTAGCTATCAGCGGAAAGGGGAAACTTGCTCCTCGCATGAACTATTGGAAAACATGGTTCAGTCGTCCAAAGTCGCATATCGAAGCCACTCGCCGTCTTTACACATGGTGTTCCGAATACACTCCGATGCAGGAGCGACAGGTAGCCGACACACTCAGTCGTATGCGTCCTCATCTCATACAGTTCAACCGTTGCAAGAATGTCCTGCTCGAGAATTTCGCCATTCGTGAAAGTCCTTTCTGGACTATACATATATATATGTGTGACGGAGGTATAGCCCGTGGACTTGATGTATATGCTCACGGACATAATAACGACGGAATCGACATCGACATGACGAAGAATTTCCTTGTTGAGAACTGCACTTTCGACCAGGGCGACGATGCCGTAGTCATTAAGGCTGGACGCAATCAGGATGCCTGGCGACTCGACTGTCCTACTGAGAATATCGTCATTCGTAACTGCACCATAAAGAAGGGGCACACCCTCCTCGGCATCGGTTCCGAACTCTCCGGGGGCATTCGCAATGTGTATATGACCAACTGCACCACACCGGGTAATGTGCTTCGTCTCTATTATGTGAAGACTAACCACCGTCGTGGTGGATTTGTTGAGAACATCTGGTTGCGCGGAGCTCGTGTAAACTACTGCAAGGAAGTAGTTGCACTTGCTACCGATGTAGTTTATCAGTGGAAGGACTTTCCCGACTACGAAACTCGTCTTACTAAGATTCAGGGACTCCATATCGAGGATGTGCAGGTTGACTCCTGTGAGAAAGTCATCACCCTCATGGGCGACAAGCGTATGCCTGCCCGCGATGTGACCATCAAGAATCTTAAGGTCGGAAAATATACCAAGAAGTTCTGCGAAGTGGAAAACGTAGAGAATATCGAATTGTAAACAAACTGAAATAAAACTTTAAATGAGTTTATCGGATACTAAATTTATGACATTTCTCGTTATAGAATAGTGTTAATGACAAAACTCAATTTATTAGACAACATGAACAAAAAAATTCTCAAGGTAGCTCTAGCTGCCGCAGTAGCATTCTGCATGCCTACTGCATCAAATGCCCAGTTGGGCGATCTTATCAAGGGTGCTGCATCAACAGCAGTAAGTAAGGCAACAGGTAATTCCGAAACCGGTTCTACCATTGCCAATGTAGTAACAAGCCTTATCGGCACAAGCAAGGTAAGCGAGTCGAACATCATCGGCACATGGAACTACGAAAGTCCTTGCATCGCTGCTGAGTCTTCAAACGTGCTCTCCAAGGCTACTGCTGCAGCTGCTGCATCAAAAGCACAGACAAAACTCAACGATGCTCTCACCAAGGCTGGCATCAAACCGGGTGCTATGAAGATTACATTCGAAAAAGGTGGAAAGGCAACAGTGGCAGTAGGAAAGAAAACCGTTGCTGCTACTTATAAGATTGAGGGAAGCGACCTCTCACTTACGTTTACTAAGGTAAAGAAAACTATAAAGATGAACTGCAAACTGTCTGGCGGAAAACTGCAACTTGCCATGAAGACCGACAAACTGCTTACTTTCGTGAATACAGTGTCTTCTACAGCAGCTGCTGCAAGCAGTTCGCTCGGAACACTCAATACGCTCTTAAAGAACGTGGAAGGACTCTACGTAGGACTTCAGTTCAGCAAGTAACTGCTTGCCCTTCTGGCGTCCTAATCCATACACTCGTCGCATGTCGGCTTCGTTCTGACTCGTGCGACTGATATTCAACGGTTCATCAGGGTATATGAGCATGGCATTTCCCTTTGCCGCCTCAGCCTTGATGAACTCTTTTTGTGCATTATACATAAGATGGCGCCTTCCCATCGTCTCTGCAATCTGTGGGTACTTACCAAGCAGCAGTTTGAAGAGTAGGGGAAGCTTCGAGGCGTGTTTCCGGTACTCCTCCGGTTGTGTCAGAATGACTATATTCTTCTCAAAACCCTGTTCCTGTGCATACTTCAGCGGAATGCTGTCCGTCATGCCTCCGTCGAGCAAAAGCTTGCCCTCCAGTTCTACGGGGGTGGAGACAAGAGGCATCGACGACGAAGCTCTGATCCATTCCAGTGCCTCGTAGTCGATGGTCTTCAGTTGTTTATATACAGGTTTGCCTGTCACTATGTCTGTGCAAACCACATGAAATTCCGTAGGGTCTTTCTCGAAAGTCTCTCTGTCGAAGATGTCAATCTCCATCGGTACAGTATGATATGCAAACTCCGGATCGAGCAGGTTGCCTGTTCTCAGGAAAGTCCTCCAACCCATATATCTGGGTTCGTCCTTCATCTGTATATTATACCTCAGAGCTCTTCCCGGTTGGTGCGATTTATAATTGCAACCGAAGCAGGCACCAGCCGACACACCCACAACACCATCCACCTTGATGCCTTCTTCAATCATCAAATCCACGATGCCCATAGTAAACAGGCTTCGCATACCGCCGCCTTCCAGAACGAGTCCTACTTTCATTTCTTACATCTTCTATTTGTTTTGGAAAAACTTTTCTCCGTTCTTGATGACTATACCCTTGTAGTCCTCGCCAACGAGTTGTCCGTTCAGGTTGTAAGTAGGAGAATCCTTCTTCTCAGTATCCGCTTCCACAGTCTCCACTTCTGTAGCACCCTTCACATCTACTGTGCACACCTCAATTCGGTAATTGCCGTCATAGAAATAGAAAGAGTACTTTCCTGCTGGTAGTCCGCTTGGTATAGTGAAATCCACGTCAAATTCGTCACCAGCTTTCAGGTAATATATATCTCTGGCAACATAGTTTATGTTTGACTCCATATTTTGTTCATCACGTATTGTAAAACCTGTATACATGTTCTGGTGAATTTCTCCTTCTTTCAACTTCAGGGTAGCCGTAAAGTCAATTTCATCATTTTCCTTGTAAACATCCTGATTGTTCGACGAAACGAAACCAAGAACATAAGGTGTGATATTCTTGAAAGTCACCTGATTGCCCTTAACGGTCAGCATGATACGACAATTTTCGGAGTTGCGGCATTCAGTCCAATTGTCATCTGTAGGAGCGGCATAACAAGGTGTCAGGTAATAGACTCCGTCGTGCAAAAGATGCGCAGGAATATTCAAACCGTTTAATGGAATACGATACCAATTGTCAATAGGCAGTTCCACAGGGTTGCCCCCCGTCAGGTCCAGATACTCATTGTAATCATTGCCGTGAAGTCTCAAAGCTATCTCGAACTTTGCATTCAAGGCATTCAGATTTGACACTTTCACAGTTACACTAGGGAAGATGTAGTATCCGTTATCTACAGTAGTTGTTCCTTCTTCCGTAACGGCACAAAACTCAGTTGTGAGTTCAGGTTTAATAGCAGGAGCGTTAGGATAAATGCTTCTGAAAAACATCTGTCTGATGCGAAAACCGTCGTTTACCAAAGCCCCTCCGGCTCCTTGGTCTTCCGGAAGCAATGATTTTATGCGGTAGTAGCCGTTACCTATTCCGCCCCATCCCCAGTTCACATGGAAATTGTCTTCTTTGTCATATCCGTCAATCACAAATCCGTGTCCTCCGCTAGTGCTCTGTCCTCCGAAGAAAACTGCCTTAGCTACTTTTACCTCATTGTAGAGAGTCTGCAACCAGTCTTGATAAGTATATTGGTCTTGCATGCAGAAAGAAGCATTTGGAAAGCCAAGATACTTCCTTGTAGCCTCAAGGGTGGCCATTTCATAGGCTTGAGAACCCGATGTGTAAATCGTGCCGTATTGCATCCCCATAGCAGCACCGCAGATGTGCATCAGGTTTGCAACGGCAGCCTTCTGCTTGTCTGTACCGGTTTTGTCGATGGGATAACCCTTTTCGTCTCTTATAAAATAATCGTCCAACATATTATTCCAGTCGATTGTCGTACCGGCAGGAATCGCTTCGTCGTTAAATTTAATCCACACAGATGTACCAGGAATACCTGCCTTTGATTTACTTATCTTGTCTTCCCATACATATTCGCGTGCTGGAATCTCAGCTGTCGTAGCAGCAGGCTGCTTCCAATAGTAAAGAATCTGTGCTAATGCGGTAGCAGCACAACCAGTCACAGAAAGTATAGGGTCAGTAGTAATCTCTGGTTCATACACATACTGCTGTGTGCAATTCGCATCGGAATAGAGAGTGACCATTGGACATTGGTCATTAAATACAGGATTTTGATCCCATACACAAGTCAGAGCACTCGGAATAGCCTCTCCGCAGTCCTTTGCTGGCTCGTTGGAAGTCTTCAGGTCAAACCTCTGTATCATAGCAATCTCGTCAGAATAATGCTGCAACCACGAACGCATATTCGCAGGCATATCATTCACATCAATCTTTCCCTTATCTGAATAACCCAGAATCGGTTCAGTTCTGTCATCACCACTGACAATGACGAAACCCTCTCCGTCCTCAGCATTAAACAGATACAGACTTGAATTCTCCTCCTGAGTAGTAGAAGGTTGGGCATACATCAAATTTGGCAGTCGCTTCACACCCTGGCTCATATTATTACGGTTCAGGAAAGCTTCTGCAATCTTGCGTGCAGTCTCCTTGCTGACAGGGTTTGCACACAAAACTGAAACCACCATCAAAAGAACTGATACAGATAAAATTCTTTTCATATTCATCATAATTTAAAATTCTCTGCAAAGATGGCAATTTCATTCTAAAAATCAATGCTATATACAAGGAATTTTACATCAAGTTCTTTATTAAAATATCCCTCTTGTGACAATTGTGACAAATGACAGTCGATTTTTACGCCATTAGTTTTCTCGAGGGAACCCCCACTACTGATAACTACTACTAGTAACTATTATTAATAGCTACTGATAATCAATATTATTAATATTGTATTTGTATATATATTATATATGTATATATATGCTCTTATATATATACTTATAATTATACAAGTAAGAAGTTCGATAATTATAATAAAGATAAACTTAACGATAACTAAACTTCAACTTTAAGTTCAAAAAATCCGAGTGTAAAAAATTTTTGTCACAATTGTCACAATTGTCACAAAACAGACCAATTTTTTTTCGTGTGCACAGGAAATTTTTCTCGTGTGCACACCAGTAAAAAATGGGGAGTGGAGAGCGCTTATGGCTGGTAAATACAATGAAATGATTTGTGATTTTCATGTTGTATTTTGGTACGAAGTAAAATAAATGTATTAACTTTGTAGTCGAAAGATAATATGGTATGGCAACAATGATAATTATAGCAATCCTTTGCCTGGCGGTGGGGGCATTGGTGGGGTATCTGTTTTCGCACGGGAAAACAGCATCACTACAGGCTATGTTCGATATGCTCTCTGCTGAGAATGATCGACTGAAGAGCGAGAAGGAACAGATGAAACTGGAACATGCTCAGCAGCTACAGACAGAAAAGGATGAGTATGCTCAGCAACTACAGGCAGAGAAAAATGAGTTTGCCCAACAACTGCAGACAGAGAAGGATGAGTATGCCCAGCAATTACAGACTCTGAGGGAGGATCAGCGGAAGCAGGTGGAACAGCAGATAAATCTGTTGCGCGAACAAATGACAACGGCAAGTGAGAAGATTCTGCTGCAGAGGTCGGAACAACTCTCGCAGACGAATCAGGAGCAGTTGGCAGCTATTCTGAATCCGCTCCGCACGGAGTTGAATCAGATGAAGGAGACTGTGGATAAGAGCGGTAAGGAACATGCCATTTCGATGGAACGACTCGATGCAAGCATCAAAGCGAATATGGAGAAGGCAAATATGCTTTCGGAGAGGGCTGACCGACTGGCTAATGCTCTCACAGGAGAGAATAATAAGAGTCAGGGCGATTTCGGAGAACTCCGACTGAGGCAACTCCTCGAAGATATGGGACTGGAGGAAGGTGTGCAGTTTGAGGAACAGACAACAATGAAGGATGATAACGGAAAGGTAATCTACGATACGGAGAGCGGCAATCGTATGATTCCGGATGTGATTCTGCATTTCCCTGATCATAGAGATGTGATAATAGACTCAAAGATGTCGCTGACGGCTTATGTGGATTACCAAAATGCTGAATCGGACGAACAGAAGAAGCTGTGTCTGGACAGACATATTGCTTCTGTGCGCTCGCATGTGAATGAACTGTCGAAGAAGAATTACACAAAATATATAAGTACAGACAGCACAAAACTCGACTTCGTAATCATGTATATTTTCCAGGAGAGTGCTCTCCAATTGGCTCTCGCCAATGCTCCGACCCTGTGGAAGGAGGCTTACGACAAGGGCGTGATTATTTCGGGCAGTCAGAATCTGTATATGATGCTGAGGGTGTTGGAGATGACCTGGAAACAAGTGCGACAGGTAGAGAACCAACAGAAAATTATGGAGACTGCCAATCAGGTGGTGGAACGAGTGCAGCTGTTCTACGAACGTTTCCTGAAGGTGGACGAACAACTGGAGAAGACACGGAAGGCATTTGACGATGTGAAGACCGTCACTGCCAGCTCGGGACCAAGCATTACGGTAGCTGCCGGCAAACTGCTGAAGTACGGAGCTACAGAAAATCCGAAGAAGAAACGATTGCCGAGAGACTCGCAAGACGAGCAACCTATGCTGCCGATTGAAGATGAATAACGAAAACTAATAACGAAAACGAATTTTTCAATTTTCATTTTTCAATTTTCAATTATAATTATTACCTTTGCAGCCGATTTACGTGCCGAAGTGGTGGAATGGTAGACACGAGGGACTTAAAATCCCTTGGACATTGCGTCCGTGCGGGTTCGAGCCCCGCCTTCGGTACTAAGAAAACAAAGGCTTCAATCATTTTTGATTGAAGCCTTTTTGGTTTTCGTTTTGGTTTTCGTTTTCGTTGGGAGGGGGGATTTCCCTAAAGAATAGGAAAAATATCTTTCGAAGTAGGAAAAACACTTAAGCATAGGACTAATGGATGCCATATCTTTGCCACCGTAAAAGAATCGCAAATGATGTTTAACCTAAAAAATATTAGCCTTATGAAAAAGTCAGTTTTTACATTTATCGCAGTTTTAGTTCTCAGTACTACAACTATGAATGCTCAGAGATATGGTGGCAGTCGTCACGATAATGGCAACCGAGTAGAGAATATGCATCGCGGACGCGGAGGTCGTGAAGTAGTACGCGAAACAACCCGTTACGGCGGTGGCGGATATATCGCAACTCCAAGACGCGAAGTATTTGTTGAGCGCGGATACGGCAGACCATGTCCTCCTCCAGTAAGAGTGGTACATCACCCAGTTCGCCCAGTGCATGTAGTTCATCACCGTCCTGCTCCAGTATATGTTGAGCCTGTTTATGTAGCTCCATGTCCTCCTCCGGTAGTAGTGCATAATTCTACAGCAGCAGGAATCGTAGCAGGAGCAATTACAGTAACTGCACTCGCTGCTTTGCTTGCACACTAAAAAATAATTTCATATCTTTGTAGCAGAAACCAAAACAAAGAAATACTATGAAAGGATTTGCTACACTACTGTGCCTTCTGTCTGTAATGACCGTGAAGGCACAGAATTTGCAGAAAGGTGACTACGGTTTTCTGTATTGCCACATGTCAGGCGAAGGCGAATGGACTGCTTATGCTCTGAGTCGCGACGGACTGAATTATCACGATTTGATTGACGGCAAGGAGGTTTATGATACTGAAAAGCTATCGGAAATAGAAGGTGGCGCACGCGATGCATACATCTGCCGAAAGAGTGATTCGGGTAAGGGTTACCTGATGGTTACTACCGATATGTCAAACCGGAAAAGCCGTACTTGGTTCAATTACGGAATCAATCTGTTGCGCTCGGACAACCTGACTGACTGGACTGCGAAGACTTTCGATTTTCGCAAGGGCAGCAGTATCTTCTGCGACGCGGAATCGCCTGATGTGTATAAGGACTGGAGCACCATCAAACGTGTGTGGGCTCCGCAGATTTTCTGGGATCCAAACTACACCTGGGCTGACGGCACAAAGGGCGGATATATGATTTACTACTCGATGTGGAATCCTGATGAAGAGGCTTACGACCGCATGTACTACAGTTATGCCGACCATTCGTTCACTCAACTGACAAAACCACGCATACTGTTTGACTGGGGTTATGCAACCATCGATGCCGACATAAATTACCTGGAATCTGACGGCAAGTACCATATGCTCATAAAGAAGGAAGGAGGACATCCAGGCATCTTCCAGACTAGCAGTTTTAGCCTGACTGGTCCTTATCCGGAACCGGATGAGAAGGATTTTGTGAGTTTTGAAGGTAATAAGAAATGTGAGGGTAGTAGTGCTTTCCAAATTCCTGGCGAAGAAGGATGGAGAGTGGCTTATATCCAGTATAGCACAAAACCAAGACAGTACAGAATTTGTCAGACGGACAAGTATCTGCGTAATTTCCACGATCCTGTTACTATTCAGGGCGTGAAGGCTCCACAGCACGGTTCGTTCATGCGACTCACAAAATCAGAGTATAAACGCCTGGAGGCTTGGAGTAAGAAAAAGATGAAGGAGAATAAGTAAACTGTTGAAAGGAGATTTGTCCCTTGATTAAGTCTGCTGATTATTTCCTATCCGAACTGCAACATGTTAGTGACATGTATGGAAAAGGGCAGTCGGAATATTCTATACATGAGTGCTACAACGAACTGTATCGTGTGTTCAACGAAGCACTCATGTATCTTACTGCGGACAAACGACTTGATTTCTCCGGTGCATTCGCACGACTCACATACATTGCACAAAGCAAGGAACTGCCCTCAGAACTGACAAACAGACTGAATTCGTTTCGAAGCAGGGTAAAGAATAAGACTTATGAGAAAAGTGATGGAGCAGCCTTTGGATTTGACCTAAAGGCTGTAACCCTTTTCATAAAGGCGGCCTATGGACTTGAGGATGTTAATGGTTCGTGGTTCAAGGTTCAAGGTTCCAAGTTTCAAGATTCAAGTTCCAAGATTCAAGTTCCAAGTTCGGAGTCTGTTTGCATGCGCATTTCCGTTGTTTCTTGGGATGCACATTATATATATGGTGCAGCAGACACAGAACAAGGAGGTAATGTGAAGGTTTGTTATACAGATAATTCTAATTTCCTCGGTAACTGGAATTATATTGCTGCTCTACTGTCGAAGGGAGATCAACTGAATCTGGTGAATCCGTACCTGAAAAACGGGGTGTATTACCCGGAACTGATTATTTATCAACCTGATTACCTTATCGATATTTCTGCCATAGCGGATTGCTTTCAACCTTTTGGAGCTACAGCATATTATTACCTTCTGAGAAAGTTTGAAAGTCGTGATGCTACGAAACATATTCTGCTTGGAAATTTTGCTAGTCAGATGCTTGACGAAGAATTGTGGAGTAGAGCTCGGCAGACAGAACGGAAACCATACAAGGAAAGTGTGGCGGATTTCTTCTGCAAAAATAGTCTTTCCATAGCTGCCTGTATAGATGAGATGAGTGGTTTCCATGATGAGGCTCGAAACCAACAACGGAATATCCGCGAGATTCTGGAAACTGCCTTTACCGAGGATAAGTATATCGACATAGACAAGATACTGTTGGAACCTTCATTCTTCTGTGAGATGCTTGGCGTACAAGGACGTATGGACTTGATGCAGAGTGACTATAAGGTGCTAATGGAACAGAAGTCGGGCAAGAAAGATTACAACACCAACGGACATGTGGAGAAACACTATTGTCAGATGTTGCTATACCTGGCTCTGCTGCATTATAATTTTAATCTGAAAAACGAGGATATATCCTGTTTCCTGCTTTACTCAAAATATCCGGACGGACTGATTAAGGAAACTCCAGCCCCCAAACTGCTGTTCGAAATTCTTAGGGTAAGAAACCAAATAGCATGGATGGAGTTCTATTGTAGCAAGGGCGGTGCTCATCTGCTAGAACATATCACTATCGACAAAATAAATGTAAGAGGGTTAAACGACGCTTTTACGTTGGCGTATCTCTTGACTCCGCTACAACAGACTTTGAGAACTATCCAAACTGCATCGGAAGTTGAAAGGGCTTATTTCCTTCGAATGTTCACTTTCGTTCAGAGGGAACATGTGCTTTCGAAGATTGGCAATTCGCAGAAGGAGGCCAGTGGGTTGAGTGCCCTGTGGAATTGTACTCTTGATGAAAAGCGACTTGCAGGTAATATTTTCTATAATCTGAGAATTCTGAATACCACTCGCGACACCGTGGAACTGCTTACTACGGCTGATGATGGGGATTACCTCCCGAATTTTCGAGTAGGTGATGTGGTGGTGCTTTATAAATACCGTAAGGATAATGTTCCAGATGTGAGAAGGGGAATAGTGTTTCGTGCTTCAATAGCTGAAATTACAACCGATACACTCCGGCTCCAACTTCGTGCCCCACAAAGTAATGATATTGTGTTCCGACAGGATGAGGACACTATGTGGGCTGTGGAGCACGATTTTATTGAGTCTTCATATGGAAGTATATATCGTTCGCTCTTTGCCTTTCTCAATGCCGAAAAGGACAGACGCGACCTGCTCCTCGGACAACGCAAAGCAACTGCAGACGACTACTCGCTGTTGATTGGTCCCCCGGGAACAGGCAAGACCAGTTTCGGACTGATGCGGCAGTTGCGCGACGAACTCGCAGATCCTTCACATTCTGTGCTTTTGCTTTCCTATACCAATAGGGCAGTTGATGAGATTTGTTCCAAACTGGTGAAGGACGGACTGGATTTCATCCGTATTGGTAGTGCGCTATCCTGTCCTGATGTTTATAAACCATATCTGCTGGAAAACAAAGTGGCTGAATGTGAGAATATACACCTGATTCGTCATCTTTTGCTTTCCGCAAGAATAGTTGTAGGCACTACTACTTCCATCACTTCGCATCACCAGATTTTGACTATGCGACCCTTTTCACTTGCGATTATTGACGAGGCTTCGCAAATCCTCGAACCTCACCTGCTGGGTATCATGTCGGCTAAGTGTGGGGAGAAGAGCAGTATTCGCAGATTTTATTTTATTGGTGACCACAAGCAACTACCTGCTGTTGTGCAACAGACAGAAGAGGAGTCGGCTGTTGATCGGCCTGTGCTAAACAGAATAGGGCTGACCAATTGCAGAAATTCTCTTTTCGAACGACTGCTCAGAATCAGTCCGCCAGAACTAATTGAACGTTTTACTCGTCAGGGACGAATGCACAGGGATGTGGCTCAGTTCGCTTGTGATTACTTCTATGAGGGCAAACTGAATACCATACCTCTGCCACACCAGGAACAACCACTTACGTTTACACAATATTATAATATAGGGACAGAAATGGAAAAGTTGCTGGCTACACACCGAATTGCTTTCGTAAATGTATCCCGTCCACAACATAGTCCGTCGGCAAAGGTGAACCTGCCAGAAGCGGAACTGATTGCTGATGCTGTTGTGGCTGTAAAGAATCTGTACAAAGCTGCTGAAAGGGAGTTTTCCGAGACGGAGAGTGTAGGTGTAATAGTTCCATACAGAAACCAAATAGCTACTGTGCGCAGAGCGATAGAACAAAGGGTAGGAAAGGGCATTCTTGATAATATAACCATCGATACAGTAGAACGCTATCAGGGTAGTGAACGCGATGTGATTATCTACGGCTTCACTGTGCAGTATGAGTATCAGTTGGATTTCCTTACGAACAACTGTTTCGAGGAGAGTGGGGCAGTTGTTGACCGAAAACTGAATGTGGCTCTGACTCGAGCTCGCGAACAAATGTTGCTTATTGGCAATAAAGAACTGCTGAGCAAGAACAATATCTTCAAAGCTTTGATAGAACAGACGGAAGTAGAGTTTTGAAAATAACTCCTTCTGTTCTAGAAAAACAAAAAAAGACATCGTAATGATGTCTTCGTCTTAGTTGCGGGAGGGGGACTCGAACCTCCGACCTCCAGGTTATGAGCCTGGCGAGCTACCAACTGCTCCATCCCGCGATATTTTCGTTTGCGGGTGCAAAGGTAGTGCAAACCGAGCGAAATACAAAATAAAATTGTGATTTTTTTTATTATTTCCGAGGTGCAGCCTACTTTCGACGTAGTCAACGGTACGACTATTACTGCGAAATACAAAATAAAATTGTGATTTTTTTGTTTTGTTTTTTGTAAAGACATTGAAATTATATATTTTTGCAAAAACATTATTGAAATAACAGAATTGAAAATACGAAAATAATATGGCAGCAATCCATATTGAATGAATATGAAGTATCGCTTATTTTTATTATGGGTATTAGTAATTTCCTGTACCCTCTGCGCAGGTGCACAGGAGAAAAGAAGTTTTTGGAGTCATGGTTTTGGTAAATTGCTTAAAAACGTTGACGACGCGATAAACCGTATGCAGGATGCGGGTCTTGACAGCACTTATATTCGCAGACAGAAGTATGACCGTATGGTATATCTCGGGTATTACGGTTATTTTCAGCAGCACGACATAGACTTTCCTGTGTCTGTCAATGACGCGGATATTCCTTTGGATAAGCGTTATATGCCGCCCAATATGTCCGAAAAGAAATATGTGATGTCCGATATGCATACTTACCAGTCGGAAGTTGAGTTGGGTATTGACTGGCGCGGTATCAGTATAGAGCTCCCCATTCCCATTCGTAATCGTTACAGTATGTCTTTCGGTCTTGCGAAGAACGGCTCTGTATGGGGATTTCGTATCCGATACAAGCACCTAAGAAACATGGAGGGAACCCTTGATGCTGCCTTCAACCAGGGCATGAGCCAATGGAAACGTAATGTGGAGACTGGAGTGGCCGACCCGGCTATAACGTCTGAGACCACAATTCCTTCGGGTAGTATGGACCTGAAGATTTTCTATGTGGAAGGATATTATGTCTTTAACCACAAGAAGTTTAGTCTTGCGGCAGGAGCATACGGCGATATGGTGCAAAGACGCAGCGCCGGCAGCCTCTTCGTTATGGCAAATTACTACCAGAGCCTGTTCGGAGCTGACAAACTCTTTAACCATGAGCATGATTCCTTTCGCAACTGGAAAATCTCTTTAGGTCCTGGATATGGATATAACTGGTCGATAAATGGAGGAAAAGTGGTTATTCACGCGTCTGTGATTCCAATGATTTCACTTTGGAACCATCTGGTACACAAGTCTAGTGACTCTGGCGTCGCATACGCATACGCAGGTACATCTACCGACCCGGACATCAGAGCCCAGCAGATAGAGGCTGAGCGCCAGCGTTGGAGTAATTATGATGCTCATTATTATGATGCCGTAGATAATGGTCGTAGCCGTTTTGTTTTCAACTGTTACGCACGTCTTGCCGTAAGTTATAGTTTCAATCGCTTTCTGCTTAACTTTCTCATGAACTATCGACAGTATCTGTATAGAAACAACGCCGACACAAAGATTAACAACAGAGAAGCTGATGCGCAGGTGAACTTCGGATACCGATTCTGATTTTTTATAACTTACATGTAATGTTGTATCATAATCTAATAAGAAAATGAAAAAACAAAAACAAAATAGAAAGCCCGCTTTGGTGCTATTGGTGTGTGCTTGTGTGTTTGCAGTTTTTTACCTTGCTATAACACTGAAAAATTGTTCTGGTTCTGACAGGCAGAATCAGGATAAGTGGAGTGGGGTGAATGCTGATGATAGTTATGTGACTGGTGGAACAGCAGAGAATACTCAGTCGGTTGCTGGGTCGGATAACTTTACCGCAGAACCTGCACCAAAGAGTGCGGATGCAGAGGCAGACGCTCCGAGCGAAGGACTCTCACAGGTGGTTTACGAACAACTTGAACAACCTGCTCCAATTGAGAAGAATCCCGAAGTTTTGTTGTTTAAATCTGCTTTTATAGTAAGTTATAATCTTACTACTTCCTGCCCGAATTATGTTGCTTGGCATTTGACTGATGCCCGTACTAAGGGAGGGGCAAAACGTGGTGACTACATAGAAGATATGGTACTGGGAGAGAGTAGTAGGGTTTTGCCTTCCGACTTCTCCCGCTCTGGTTATGACCGCGGACATATGTGTCCGGCAGGAGATAATAAGAATAGTGAACAGGCTATGGCTGAGTCATTTATGATGACAAATATCTGTCCTCAGGATCACGATCTCAATGGTGGATGGTGGAACGATTTGGAAATCCGTTGTCGTGAATGGGCAAACAAAGGAGCTGATCTTTATATTGTTTGTGGTCCTATTTTCGATACTCCTTCTCCAAAGAAAATAGGAAATAGGAAGAATCTTCGTGTATCTGTTCCTGACCGTTTCTTCAAGGTAATTCTTATGATGGGCGATGCTCCTAAAGCTATCGGTTTTATTGTGCCAAACCTCGATTTGCACGAACCAATCAGTAAGTTTGCCGTTCCTGTAGATAGAGTGGAAAAAATAACGGGGATAGATTTTTATCCTAACCTCCCCGATGGTTTGGAACGAAAGGTAGAACGCGATTGCCAACCCGCAGCTTGGGGACTCTAACCTCTAACCCTCTCCAGTTCTTCGCTAAGGGTAGTCCAACGGTCTTCCGCCTCTTCTAACTGATGTTTCAGTTCGAAGTATTTATTCAAGAGTTGTGAGTCGCGAGCACCCTCCGGAGTAGCTAACACCTGTTCTGCTTCCTTTATGGCTGTTTCCAGTCGAGTTACTTCTGCTTCTGCATCAGCAACCTCTTTTTCTGCTTTGCGAACAATGCGGTTGTGTGCCTTCTGGTCAGCATAACTCATCTGTGGTTTTTGTTTCTCCGATGGCTTGTCAACTGATTTTTCTGTTTTTGGAGTTTCTGTAGTTTTCTTAGTGGTGTCTTGTTTGCCACTGGCTGTAGGACTGCCGCTGCTACTCATTGTCTGCCCCAGTTCACTCAGACTCTCTATCTGTTTTTTCTGCAGGAAGTCATAGATGCCACCAATGTGTTCACGAACTGCTCCACCTCCAAATTCATATACTTTCTCAACCAATCCGTCTAGAAAGTCACGGTCGTGAGATACGATGATAGCAGTTCCGTCGAAATCTCTTATGGCCTGCTTCAATACATCCTTCGACTGCATGTCGAGGTGGTTGGTAGGTTCGTCGAGAATAAGTAAGTTTACCGGTTCGAGCAAGAGGCGAATCATCGCCAATCGACTGCGTTCGCCACCACTCAATACCTTTACATATTTGTCGCTGGCTTCACCGCCAAACATAAATGCACCAAGTATATCACGAATTTTCAGACGGATATCTCCTCGTGCCACTCTGTCTATAGTTTCGAATACTGTTTGGTTTCCGTCAAGCAACTGAGCCTGATTCTGTGCAAAATAACCAATTTGCACATTATGTCCCACCTTCAGTTCTCCCTCGAACGGAATCTCACCCATGATACATTTTACGAGAGTTGATTTTCCTTCACCGTTATTTCCTACGAAGGCGACCTTCTCTCCTCGTTTAATAGTGAGGTTCACATCGTGGAATATCTGTCGTTTATAACTCTTTGCTACATCCTTACAGATAACAGGATAGTCGCCAGAACGCAGACAGGGTGGAAACTTCAGATGTAACTGAGATGTGTCTATCTCGTCAATCTCAATAGGCACAATCTTCTCAAGTTGTTTGATGCGCGATTGTACTTGGTTGGACTTTGTCGGTTTGTATCTAAAGGTTTCGATAAAAGCTTTTATGTCTGCAATCTCTTTCTGCTGATTCTCGTATGCTCGGATTTGTGCTTCGCGTCGTTCGGCTCTTAGTTTTACGTATTCGTCGTACTTAACCTTGTAGTCGTTGATGCGATGACAACTGATTTCGATTGTTCTGTTTGTTACATTATTTATAAATGCACGGTCGTGACTTACAAGTACTACAGCATTGGCACGATTCTGTAGGAACTGTTCCAACCACTGAATAGAACCGATGTCGAGGTGGTTGGTAGGTTCGTCGAGAAGCAGTAGGTCGGGTTTCAGCATAAGCAGTTTTGCAAGTTCGATGCGCATTCTCCAACCACCCGAAAACTCCTTTGTCGGACGGTTGAAGTCACTATGCTGAAATCCCAGTCCGATAAGTGTTCGTTCCATTTCTGCTTGGTAATTCTCACCACCAATCATAGTGTAACGATCGTTTTCATGACTGAACTGTTCTACGAGTTGCATGTATTCTTCGCTCTCGTAATCAGTCCGTTCACTAAGCTGGCGATTCAAGTCGTCAAGGTGTTCTTTCAACTTTGTGATATGCGCGAAGGCCGTTTCTGCCTCTTCCAATACTGTTCGTTCGTCACTCAAAACCATCACCTGTGGCAGATAACCGATGGTGATATCTTTCTGACGTGCTACTTCGCCACTGGTCGGTTGTTGTAGTCCTGCTATAATTTTAAGCATTGTGGACTTTCCAGCACCATTCTTTCCTACCAGTGCTATGCGATCTTTTGGGTTGATTACAAAGCTTACATCAGTAAACAATGGTTCAGCTCCAAATTCTACTTTTAAATTGTTTATCGAAACCATGAGTTTAAAAATATGCGCGAAGTTACGAGAAAAGTGTGAAAATATAAGTTAGAACATGTGAAAAATGTAATAATTACTTGCATGCAACCGTTTTTATGTATAAATTAGCAACGTTTTCAAGCTAATACTATGGATAAGAATTTTTATTGTGTAATCCTTGCAGGTGGAGTTGGATCTCGAATTTGGCCAGTCAGTCGCCAAAGCAAACCGAAACAGTTTATTGATTTGCTCGGTACAGGTGAGACATTGTTGCAAACAACATATAAGCGTTACCGTAAATTTATTGATGTGAATAATATCCTTGTTACAACCAATAAGGAATATGCTGATATGGTTCGTCAACAATTGCCGGAATTGCCTGAAGAAAACCTATTGCTTGAACCGATTCGACGTAATACTGTACCACCTGTTACATGGGCTTCTGCAGAGGTCTCAAGACGAAATCCTAATGGTGTGTTGGTAATAAGTCCAAGCGACCAAAATATCACAGATATGCAAAACGGTGTGTTCTCTGACGAAGTTCTCTTGGGACTTGATTATGCTCATCGTCATCAGCGTTTGCTTACTCTTGGTGTGAAACCTACCAGACCAGATACCACTTACGGATATATTCAGATGTCGTCGAAGATGTCTCAGAATATTTTCACAGTGCAGACCTTTACCGAAAAACCACAGGAGGAATTTGCTAAAATATTCTATGAGAGTGGTGAATTCCTATGGAATACCGGTATCTATATTTGGTCTGCAAAAGCTTTTCTCAAAGCTATTAAGGAAGCGTCTGGGTTCTATAATGACATCATCGAAGAACTCAGAGTACATTATTCTACAGGCATAAATATCAAAGATGTAGTTTCTGAATTGTATGCCAAACTGCCTAATATGGCTTTGGAACAGACTGTGCTCGAGAAGGTTGAAAATGTCGATGTGATGTTATGTCATTTCGGATGGGCCGACCTTGGTACTTGGGAGAATGTGTATAATTACATGGATACCGACGATAAGGGAAATGCTTTGGTGAACAACTCAAAAGCAGTGCTTTATGGTTGCGACAACTGTCTGGTTCGTCTGCCCGACGGCCACGTTGCTGTACTCCAAGGCCTTTCTGACTATGTCGTTGCTGAAGAAGGAAATGTCATCCTTGTATGCAAACGCGATGACCAAAGCGTCATTCGTAGTTTTGTGAATACTGCACAACTCGACCTCGGAACAGAATATGTGTGATTTTGTTTACGGTTTGCCGTTTACCGTTCCCGATAACCTTTAACCTTTAACCGTTAACCGTTACAAAAGTTTCTCTATATTGTCCTCCAACGACCCTTTCATAAAGTCGGAACGGAGGACAATTTCATTTTCGCGGTTTATGAGGAAGAATGTAGGAACAGAACTTACGGCATAAGCATTTGTAGCCATACCGTTTGTTTCGTGTACAGATATCCAGGGCAGATATTCTACAGAGGATTTCCAGAAATGAATGTCGTCATCAAGGCCCACTTGGTAGATTTCAAATCCGCGACTTGAAAACTTGTCGTAAAGTGTACGCAACATACGAGTTCTCTCTGGCGAGTCAGGTGTTCCAAATACAGTGAAGTCGAGCAGTACTACTTTTCCCTTCAGTGAAGTGAGTTTCTGAATTCTATTCTTGATATCAGGCAGTTCCACGTCTATGATGCCAGTTTCCTTAACAGTCTTTCCACCTATGCTCTTTATTGGTTCTGCTTTCTTTGTAGCAGTATTGTCAAGTCCTTTGATTGCAGCATTACAAATCTGAATTGTACGGTCTGCATCTGGATAGTAGCAATCCCATGCAGTAGCTACGGCTGCATATGCTTTTACATCATCGCGATCTGTCAGAGGATTGAACAGAAACCATGTGCCCTGAAGGTCGGTGAGCGACTGACAAACAGCATAATATGCTGATGCATTTGCTGGGTTGGGATATATGTATTTCTCCTTCACTATTTTTTTGTATGCAGCAATCAGAGAGTTGATACTATCCACAATATCACCAGGGAACATATCCTTGTTTTGTTCCAAATCGATAATTTGTTTTTGTAGCTTTATTTGCATCCCATACATTTCTTTGATCTTCTTCGAACTCTCGTTTCCTTCTACCATGTAATTCTTACTGAAATCTGGTAGGGAAGCCGTGATGGTAATCTGTTCTGTGCTATCGATGGAGAATGGTATGCGTTCGTTGCCAATTCGCAGATTGTAAAACTCCGGACTCTCCGTTGGTGCTTCTACCGAAAAAGCATAATCTCCGTCAGACTTCAGTCGTACGGAATCTACTGTTTTGATACCTTCAAGAGTTGATGCTTCGACATACAGCATTGAGTCTGCCGCATTTTCTATTTTTCCACTTACATTGTGTGTTTTATTTGCACTACAAGCACTTATAATGGTTGCAATTACTATAAAAAATGTTATTTTATACATAATGTGTATTTATTTTGATGCAAAATTACGATAAATTAGTGGAATTTAGGTAACTTTGCGCGATTTTTCGTGCTTTTCGCACGAGTTTAGATGTTTTATACCAATAAATTTTTAAGATGAACGTAATTACAAAGAAAGTCTCACTGCCTGATGGACGTGAAATCAGCATTGAGACAGGAAAGCTCGCAAAGCAAGCGGATGGTGCAGTAATGCTCCGTATGGGCAATACTATGCTCCTCGCCACTGTTTGTGCAGCCAAAGATGCCGTACCAGGAACAGATTTTATGCCACTCCAGGTAGAGTATCGTGAGAAGTATGCGGCTAACGGCCGTTTCCCTGGAGGTTTTACAAAACGCGAAGGCAAAGCAAGTGACGAGGAAATCCTTACTTGCCGTCTTGTTGACCGTGCACTCCGCCCTCTGTTCCCATCCAATTATCATGCAGAGGTTTATGTCAACGTCATGCTCTTCTCAGCTGACGGAATAGATATGCCCGATGCTTTAGCTGGATTTGCAGCTAGTGCAGCTCTCGCTTGTTCTGATATTCCTTTCGAGGGCCCAATCTCAGAAGTGCGTGTAGCTCGTATCGACGGAAAGTTCGTTATTAACCCTACTTACGAACAACTCAAACAGGCTGATATGGATCTTATGGTAGGTGCTACCGAGGAAAATATCATGATGGTTGAAGGTGAGATGAAGGAAGTAAGCGAACAGGACCTGCTCGAAGCTCTTAAGGCTGCTCATGCTGCTATCAAGCCTCAGTGTCAGTTGCAGAAAGAACTGATGAAAGAACTCGGTACTGACGTAAAACGTGAGTACTGCCACGAAGTAAACGATGACGAACTGAAGGCTGACCTCACTGCTAAGTGCTATCAGCCAGCTTACGACGTAACTAAGCAGGCTCTCGAAAAACATGCTCGTGCAGAGGCTTTCGAGAAGATTCGCGAAGACTACAAGGAAGCTTATGCTGCTGCACACAGCGACCTCACTGAGGAAGAACTTGAAGAGAAGTACGCACTTGTTGACCGTTACTACCATGATGTAGAACGCGATGCTATGCGTCGTTGCATCCTCGATGAAGGTATCCGTCTTGATGGTCGTAAGACTACCGACATCCGTCCTATCTGGTGCGAAGTAGAACCACTGCCAGGACCTCACGGATCTGCAATCTTCACTCGTGGTGAAACGCAGGCTCTTGCAACTGCAACCCTTGGAACAAAACTCGACGAGAAACTCGTTGACGGTGCTCTCGAGCGTTACTATATGAAGTTCCTCCTGCACTATAACTTCCCACCATTCTCAACTGGTGAGGCAAAGGCTCAGCGTGGTGTAGGTCGTCGCGAAATCGGTCACGGACACCTCGCTTGGCGTGGTATCAAGGGACAGATTCCAGAGGATTATCCTTACACAATTCGTGTAGTAAGCGATATCCTCGAGTCAAACGGTTCTTCTTCTATGGCTACTACTTGTGCCGGAACCCTCGCTCTGATGGATGCCGGTGTGCCAATCAAGAACCCGGTTGCAGGTATCGCCATGGGACTCATCAAGAACCCAGGTGAAGAGAAGTACGCTATCCTCAGCGATATCCTTGGTGATGAAGACCACCTCGGAGATATGGACTTCAAGACTACTGGTACAAAGAACGGTCTTACAGCTACTCAGATGGATATCAAGTGCGACGGTCTTTCTTATGAAATCCTCGAAAAGGCTCTTATGCAGGCAAAGGCTGGTCGTGAA
>OCTX012289970.1_pt1 | contig 66081 bp, 69 predicted proteins | sample 1539691 | NCBI WGS metagenome assembly OCTX01 (sample SAMN02144231, study PRJEB22623) | gut metagenome | biome: sheep rumen | host: Ovis aries | place: New Zealand
TTCATAATCCGAAGGTCAAGGGTTCAAGTCCCTTTCTCGCTACAAAATTGGAAATCAGAGGGTTAACAAAAAAAATAACCTCCTGTTTTTTTGTTTTTACAGGGAAAAACACTGAGAAAGCATAAATAATCGGTTGTTTTTGGTGGTATTCAGAGGGAAAAACGTGCACAAAACGTGCACATAAAAAAACATCAAAAATGAAGATTTCAGTTTACACAGACAAGCGGCGCAAGACCGCCAAAGGCGCGATGCCTGTACGTCTCAGATTCCAGCCACACAGAGGATCCGCATTCCTGATCTCAACAGGGCTGGGATGTTTCAACGAGCCAGCTAACTGTACGTTCCCCCCTGCTGAGCCGAACGCGAAGACGAAGTCCTTCCGGCTCATGAAGTTGTTCACCGCATGCCAGGACCACATCTACCAGCACCCGGATCTGACAAAAGAAAGGATGAAGGAAGAGCTGGCTGCCATCATTACAGGTAGACCCGCCCGTCGCGACACCATCAGCGACATGTTTGAGAAATACACCAGCGGAAAAAGGGAAAGCTACCGCAAGATGTACGAAAGGACAGCCGGCAAAATAGCCGGGTTCGACGACAAGGCGACGTTTGAGACTATCGATCGGAAGTGGCTGGAACGTTTCGCCTCATGGCTTGAGAAGGAAGGAGCGAACACAAACGGGATTGCCCACCACATGCGCAATCTCCGCGCCGTATTCAACTTCGCCATTGAGGAAGAGGTGACCAACAACTATCCCTTCCGGAAATACCGAATCAAGAGCGAGCAGACCCGCAAACGCGACTTGACGGTCGAGCAGATGCGGCAGCTTCGCGACCATCCTTGTGAGCCGTTTCAGCAGAAATATGTGGACTTGTTTTTCTTGATGTTCTACCTTTGCGGCATTAACGCCGGCGACCTGTTCACACTAAAAGAATCAAATATCAATAACGGACGTATCGAGTATTACCGCCAGAAGACCAAGAAGTATTATTCCATCAAGATCGAGCCGGAGGCAGAACACATTATTAATAAATATAAGGGAAAGGACTGGCTCCTGGACTTGATGGACACCAATGTCAATTACAGTCAGCCGTTGAAGCGGATGAATCAGCAGCTGAAAAAAATTGGCATGGTTTATCACGAAGGAGGTGAATGGACAGGCGATCCGCTCTTTCCAGACTTGTCGTCTTACTACGCCCGCCACACATGGGCATCCATCGCGGCAGAGGTTGATGTGCCAATGGACGTGATTGCCCAGGCGCTCGGCCATGCGACACCATACTCCACCACCGACATATACGTCAACAGGAGGCTGAGGAAAATTGATGAGGCCAACCGCAAGGTGATTGACTATCTGAATGACTTGTCAGAATTATAGCAGCGACTCGTTGATAGTCCCCAGTGTCTCCGTATAGCTTACGGGAGTTGTGTCTGCCTGTATTACCAGCTCAGCGGCCGGAATGTCCCGCGACACCAGGCACCCGATCATGTCAGTCATCAATATGTCATCATGATTCCCCGCGACAGGAATATTGCCGTAATGACCGTCTGGGAACTGCTGGTACAGCTGGGCTTCCTCGTAAAACCTTGAGTCGGGATCAAGGAACTTTCCGTCCTCGAACTGCACGGTGAAGTGGTCCACCATCGCCTGCTTCGTCTTCACGTTCGTCTGGAACCCGATCTTCTGGTAAACCCCATTGCGGATGTCCTCCTCGTCGGTGCTGCGGCGGTAATAAAGGTTTTTGTATGATGATGCTATCTCGTACAATATGCCCTGTATGTGGTCGCCGGTACCGGCTTCGTCCTGTTGCATGGCATAGCGGAGGTCGAAGGTGTTACTCTCGAAAACGAGCAGAGCGTTTTTATAATACATGGAAACGGCGACCGCTTTCCACGCCATCAGGTCATACCTGAGATGCCCGCGCCACCTTGCCACCACCTCCAGCCTTCCGCCGGGGACTACAGCAGGAAGCCGGTTGATGACCGTGATGACGGAGTAGTCTGCCTTCTCGCTGCGGCCGCCAACGTCCACCACAACCAGGTACTGGTTCCGTGTGTTGAGCTTGTCGGGGCGCTTCCAGATGAACATTGATCCGTTTGCCTGGTCGACAAGACGAACTTTCCCTTCGTCCGTCCTGGTTATGTCCCCCTTCCACAGCGGCGGTGTCTCGAACTGCTCCTGCTCCCGCTCCACGATGTCGGCGTGGAACACGTTCGCTCCGCTGTACCGGAAGCACTCCTTGTCGTCGCTCGGAGCCTCGCTCGCCATCTGCCCGCGTGAATGATACCCTCTCCGTTTCTCCACATACCAGTGAATGTGTTCCAGCGTCGCCCCCTTCTCCCACAGTCGCCAGAGATAGACTCCAGGCTCGGAGGTCTCCGTGTCTGTCTCCTGCTGGTCTTTCCCGTCGGCCAGCATGCGGGCGAACTCCCTCTCCTCAGCCTTGTCGGTGAAGTCTATCGTGTCGTGCTCGATCTCGTAGAAAGGAATGAAGAGCGCCTTGTATACACTCTTGCCGGACTTCGCCCGTTTGTACTCATCATAGAAATAGCCGCTCATGCCGTTGGCCGTAGACTCCATCACCTCCATCGTCAGCGGCCGGAAGGCGATACCGCCGTCTATGTTCGTGATCACCTGTGAGGCTGTCTTCGACGGCGTGTCTGTCCAGTAGGCCACCTCGGAGTAGTGAGCCATAGAGAACGCCGCACCACGGACCGACTCGAAGTTCTCGAACGAAGCTATGCTGATCGAGCAGTCGCGCGTGTCGTTGCCGGCAGAGTCCGCAATGATGGAGTCTGCAGTCGACCCTTCCTTCGGGGCGAAGTTGAGATGGTCTACTCCTATAAGCTCAGCAGGGAAGTTCTCCAACACCGTACGGTACATCGCCTTGATACGCCGTGCCGTATCCTTTGTCTGGGCGAGTATGACGCTGTTCCAGCCGCGCCGGATGAACAGTTGCACCCACGCCATATACAGCTGCACGAGCGTGGAGCCTCCCCACTGTCGGGCTTTAAGCAGGATGAGACGGACAGGCTTGCCGGCCAGGCGCATCTCCTCCAGCTCCGTCAGCAGTCTGTTCTGGGCGTAGTTGATACGGAAGGGAACCGTCTGCCCGCTGAGCTTGTGCTTGATGTGGAAGCAGGTGATGAAGGCGAACCACGGGTCATTGGCACAGCGGACCAGCATGATTGCCTCGCAGATATTCTCGTATGAGAATTGCGGCAACTTTTGCTGAAGTCCAGCTATTGTTTTTGCCGACCTCAACATCTTGATGAGAGGATGGTCGAAAACTTCGTCATTGACATATTGCACCGGGACGGGAAAGTCGGGAATCCTGAGCACATGACTATGCCTCCAGCATCCCTTGCCGGAGAGCTGGTCAGGCTGCGCGCGGAATCGGGAACGTCTGCGCGCGTTTTCTTTTATTATGTCTTTTACGTCTGTGCTGATTGTTCTGTTTTTTTGCAAAGATAGTTAATCGGTGAGTTAATTCTCTGCATTTTTGGCAGTCAGTCAATCAGATTCACCACCTGGCGCATGATGTAACCCTGCGTCCAGGCGGCCGCCTCGCTGCCGAGCGGAACGTCGTAATAGCTGCATATCGCGCTCTGCACGTGGTCAATCTCATGTACGAGCGTGTCCCACCACTGCGCCTCGTCGGACGCGTCAGAGATCACGACAAGGCTCATCATCAAGTCCGGGTTCGTATAAGTAAACCCGTTGTTCGTGCCGAGTGCTATCCGGCAAGCCTTCTCCAGGTCCTTCCTTCCACATCCGAGTGCATCAAGCCAGCTGGAAAGCTCGTCAAGGTCGGTGACCTCAACGTCGTACGCGAGAATCACCGCCCATTTCTTTACTATGTCGATGTAATGCTTCGTCATAACATGTCTTCCCAGTCTATCCTTACTCCACGGCGGTCGCACTTGGCAAGGAAACACTCGAACACCTCGCCTTCTGCAGCGTCCTCATCGTCAAGCGTGTCCTTCACGTATTTCGCCACATGCTCCGGATCCTCAATACTGCTATCAAGATAGTCGGCCTTGCACATGTTGGCCACATACACAGCGTCGTATATGTCGTCGTTCTCAAGAGTGACGCCAGCTTCCTTCAGCATCGCCCTCACATCTTCCTTAGTCCACGGACTGATGCGCCGGAGCCTTCCGCTGTCGTCCATTTTCTTCATCTTGCTGACGGCGAACTCACACAGCGGCTCGTTGAAGTGGGGACCGTTATGCCTGAGGTATGACACCATCGCCTTAGGTTTCGGAATGTATTGTGTTAAATCATGCATGGTCTCTGATATTAAGCGGCGGAAAGCGGACAAGCCGCCCTCCGCCAGGTTATACAATTAATAATAGCGTCCCGTACGGATTCTGCGCTCTTCCATGCGGCCTTCCTCTTCCCAGTCGTCACGGCGGCTCATTCCGTTGCGGTAGTGCATGTTGCCACGCTCACTCATCCCGCCGCCTCCGTCCATCTGGTCCAGTGCCTCGAACGCCTCACATACGGCCTTCTTCGCCTTTCGCATCTTCTCGACAACCTCGTTGTAGTCGTCTTCTTTGAACTCTAAAACATATCCTGCCATAATGATTATGATTTTGCGTTTCCACCTTTTGACAATGATTTCTCTATACTTGCGAACCATTTCGACATGCTCTGCTCCAGGTTGTCGAACCTTTCATTCAGATTCTGGATCGCCTCGTCCCGTTCCTTGTCCTTCGCGTAGCTTGGGTTGAGGGTCTTGAAGAAACCCTCGCAGGTGGAGACAACTTTGTTGTTGTAATCTGTTCTCGAAAGTTCAGCCTCGCTTACAGCCTTCACCACATCAACCTCGCTGAGCATACCCTCACGGCTGTCGCTTATCACGGCGATTCCGTAATTCGACACCGACTGGTCGCACGGGAGCTGTTTGAATTCATATTCCTGTTCACCGCTTTTTACTTTGATGTCAATCACTTTCTCAGATGTGATTCCCATGCCGATTCCAGGTGTGCTGGAGTTGAATTTGTTGTACGGGGCACTGAAACTTGCCACCTGACCTACTGTAAGTACGGGAAGCTTGCCATTTGCTTTGTCGTGTTCCAGCACATATATAGTCGTTCCTTGTCTTACTGATGAAAACATAGTTAATGAATTTTGAAATTAAACAATCGTTCTTGAAATCAACTGCAACACCCCGTTTAAGCGGTCGTTGAACACCGTGAACACTCCTGTTCCGCCAATCAGCTCGGCCACGGTCACGGGCGTTCCGCCGAACAGGGTCAGCGCCCTTGTCGTGCCGTTCAGCGTGAGCGTGATTGGAAGTGTGGCTGTCGTGCCCGTCGGGATGGCGTCCGTCAGTCTCACAGTGAAATAGCCGACGGGAGGGAACGGTCTGCGGACAAACCCGAGGGCGATGTCAACAGTGTCCGTTCCTACGGTCGTGTTCGTGGAGCTGATATACGGAATGCCACCGATGTTAGTGATTATGTTATTGAAACATCCCATAGTCACCTCCTTTCTTAGAATCCTCCGAATCCGCCGTAATAGCCACCGCCGTACATTCCGTTAGGATAGATTCCGCCGCTCACGTAAGGGGTCGTATTCACGGCGACAAGGTTCGGGTACTGAACGCTCACCGTGTTCGGAATCTTGCACTTGATGTCGTCAACTTCCTTGTTCAGACCGGCGAGCTGCGCGTTGATTGGAGCGAGGCTCTGACCTACGACGCCGGCGATGTACTGGTTCTGGTTAAGCTGCGAGATTTCGCCCTGAAGCTGGGTGTTCTTCTCCCTTGCCAGGTCGAGCTTGTCCTGGAGTGCCCTTGTCTCCATCGCGTCGAGTTTTCCGAGGATGGCGCGGGTGTTTGCGTTCGCCGTGTCGTTCAGCGAGTAGGTCTGCTGACAGAGCGCAAGCTTGTCGCTCGCATCCTTGTTGGCGATGCTCTGCTGCACTCCGTTGATGCTCTGCTGGATGGCGTTCATGCTCTGACAGTTCTGGAGCTGGCTTGCCGCCTGGCCCTGCTGGATCGTGCTCTGAACACTGTTGAGTCCGTTGCAAATCTGTTGCATCACGGCCGTGTTGCCGCTCTGTAGTGCGTTGATGATCTGCATGCCCGTCATGTTCACGTTGTTGCCGAGGGAAACGATGCTTGTGTTCAGCGAGCAGATGCCCTCCTGTACCTGGTCATGAGTGGTGTTGAGCAATGTGGCGAGCTGACTGATTGCGTTTGAGTTTCCTTGAACGGCCTGCATGATGAGCTCACGTCCGTTGTCGTTGTTGAGTTGGTTGGCAAGGAATCCGGCACCGGCGTTGTTGCCTCCGAATCCACCGAATCCGCCGAAGCCGTTGAAGAACTGGCTGAGGAACGGATACATGAAGATAAGCCACAGAGGGCTCATGCCACCGAATCCGCCTCCGAAGCCTCCGTTGCCCATCATGAGCAACGGCCACAGGTCGCTGGAGTTAAAGCCGCCGCCTCTGTTCCCGCTGTCCGGGAAAGAAAAAACTTTTGTGTCTGCCATTGTGTTTTTGTTTTTGAAAGTAAAAGAAAATGTTATCTCTGTCATCGCGCTTTGACGATGGCAAATTTACCACAATGACAGCACCCGTGAAAATAATTTCCCGTTATCCCGGTGCACACTTTCAGCAATCCTTGTAAAGCCTTGCCAATATCTTGTATATCTTTCGGTTACACATATTGTAGCGTTCGCTCAGAACCGCAACTATATAAGTAGTCTTCTCTCCCTCAGACTTCATCCGTTCGTAGTCCTCTATAAGCTGCACATACTTGTAGTCCTCTATCTTGATGCCGAAACCGTGCAGCCGTTTCAGTATCTCGCCTGAAAATTTCAAAAATTCTTTCACTTTCATAGTGCAAAATCTAAAAATTATTACTAACTTTGCACCTATCTCACCTCATAAGTATAAATAAAATGTCTGCATGTAGGAAGACAGGGCTTAATCCCCACAGCTATCCTACATGTAGGCATCGTTATAAATGAGGTGAGATTCTTTTATAAGTAGTTGTGGGGTTCTTTTTTCCCTCCACGCGTGTATTGAGGTCTAAAAACTATGCTTTACAACATACTTTGAAGGCTCAAATCATAATCGTTTTTTTCTATCTTTGCAGTCGCTAATCAAAATCCTAAAGTAATGAAAGCAATTCTGACAAACAAGATTAACGGGGAGAGCGTTGAGGTTTACTCGACGACGGAACACCCCGATTCAAGCTACGGCAAGCCCGTATGGGTTGATGAGAAAGGACAGGCTTACTGCCAGTGCAACCTTCCGAATCCTTTTTATGATATAGAAATAGTCGAGGACGATGAAGGACGTTAGGAAAGAAGCAATAGAAAGGAGCAACGCTTGGTGGTACTCAGTAGGCCTCGACGTTCTGACTAAGATAGCCTCCGCGCTGGGGGCGAGTGTCGAACTTATAAAACATGAACCATGAGATTCTTACTACAACCATCAACCAAGCCTGGTCACTGGGTATGCACCGACACGGAGAACAACATCGTCTGCGTGTGGAAGGAGCATGAGTTCAACGACACCCAGGAGGTCACGATGCTCGACGACATTCCTTCCGACAGATATGCCGAGGTTGCGCACTGGATGACCGAGATGGGCGAGTGGCTCAGAGAAAACCACTACGACCTCATCTTCTGAACCTCCTCCACGCCGTAATCACCCCGAACACAATCACCATCACGCCGAGCACTTTCAGCCATGAGAGTGTCCGGCGTTCCTTGACTACCTTTTTATTGGCGTCAACAGAATGGTATGCCGAGTCGCTCCTCTCAACGTAACGCACAGACCTCACCGTGTCGTGTACCGCCTTGTAGACGGTATCACGGACAATCTTAAGCACCGTGTCCGTACGTGTCTTGTATAGCGTGTCACGCATAATTACCAGCCGTTCCCGCCACTTCTCCTTATACACATACACCGAGTCACCCTTCTCACGTACGTACACCGAGTCACGCACGTACACCGAGTCCACCGACGCCGACGCCCGCGACACCGAGTCCGACTTGGCAACGTAGAGTGTGTCGGAATGAGCCGTCACAAGGCTGTCGGACGCTCTGTGGTGCGTTTTAACGGAGTCGGTGAGGGAATGCGCCACGAATACCGTGTCGTGCGTCACAAGCGATTCCTGCGTCTTCGTGCAACTGACAAGGGAGTAAACCACACCCAGCAGCAGCATGAAAAACAAAAGCGCCAATATAGTCCTCAAATCCTTAAACATAGCAATCAATAATTTAAATTGTCAACTATACTGCAGCCAAACACCAAACCATCACCCAGTCCCTCCGCATGGCTAAACTTCAAATCTCAAACCTCAATTTTCGTGCAAACGAACACAAAGCCAAGCTTGCTTGAGTTTTGTTGAGTGCAGCCGAAAATCATGAAATAAATCTCAAATTAAACAATCTCAATCCATATTTCATCATTCGCACCCTGCAGCATCCGGTAAAGCTTCTCAAAGCAAGCCTGGCTCTGAGTCACCTTCCCAACCACCGTGTTCATTCCCACGATGATGCACCCAGAAGAAGAGTTCTGATTAACACCCTTGTGAATCAAGATACCCTCAAAACCAGGCACACCAACCAAGTAAGGTACCTTGCCCTTGCAGAAGCCCATGTAATAAGCCTTGGCAGAGAACTTCGGACTTACCCTGTTCATCAGCACCCTGTACTTACCCCTCGGAATAGCAGTCTCATTCTTCACCTTGATTCGCTTAATCTCAGCCAAAGGCATGTCCTGCCTCAGCCCCCTGTCAACATCCTCGATGGTGTCACACACATACACCCCGTCAACATACAGATGACCTATCTGGTACATCTTGCCTGCCTTCATGGCAATTCGTTTCAGCGTCAGTAACATATCATTAAGATTTAAATATTAAACTTCAAACCACCACATCCGGATGGCTAAACCTCAAACCTCAAATCTCAAACTTCAAATTATCTCTTCCTTCTCATCAGGCTCAGGCTTCGACTCCTTGTCAAGCCTCCTGTCAAAATACTCCTTCACCCGGGACTCAGTCTCACCGAGCTTCGTCTTGAAGTAAATACTCACACCGAAAATCCCGCCGGCGAAAGTCAGAGCCTGAGCCATGTACCACAGCACACCCTCAGTCACGTCGCCATTCATGAAGAACGAGATAAAAGTAAGCACAACACCGCTCAGCACCATCAGGCTGGCAGTCGAGTACTGAATCCATTCCTTACTGTTTGTAGTCATATCAATATCATAATTATAGTGTTAACAACCGCGCCTATGGAAGACGCAATACTGTATCTCACAACATCACCCACCTCAACAGGAAAGCCGTATCTCCTGCTCTGCCAGCACTCCCTCAGCACCATGGTAATGGTGCCGAGTCCGCCAAGCAGCAGTCCAAGCAGGAAAGCCGCCGCCAAGCCAATCTTATCCCTCCTGTTCATAGTTCATTTCCTCCTCTTCTATGATGGCGTCCATTCTTTGTTCCCACTCAACTCTCTCCTCATCAGTGGCATCTCTCCACTCAACATCGTAGTCATCAGGAGCGCAAATTTCACTGACAAAAGTTCTTTCCTTGTCTGTAGCATTCACCTGAGTGAGCCACATTCCTTCCTTTGATTTTATTACTTTCATATTATAGTTTTTTAAGATACAATTCTGTGTAATACATAACCCTTTGCAGTAATCTGCTCCCTTTCCTCAGCTGTCAGTTGATCATAGCCATATCGCTGAATATAAAGGTTGCAAGTAGGGTAAGGATTAGTCCAAGTTTCCTCATCATATGTCCCTGCGTCTTGGGCAGCCTGCTTGGCATCAGCATTAGCCTGTACTCTGTCAAAGGAATAAGTGAGTAAAGTGTCAATCATACTCTGCCTTGCATCAGGCTCATCATAAGAATTGACACCCCACCAGAGAAGATTCTGAAAAGTAAATATGTTGAAGTTTGGCAAAGTTCCTATATTCTTGCAAAGCATATATCGGACAGTTGGGATAAACCTCGTATAGTTTGAAAAAAAATTCCATGCACTTTGCATTCCGGTGGTAGTGAGTTCAGAGCAGTCAATGCAGTCAATATGCGTAAGCGACAGACATTGGACTATAAAATTTTCACTTGTCATCTGACCCTTTGGCCTTATAGTTCCCTTAATTCTTTTCAGGGAATAATTGTTCAAAAAAGCATTGGAAAGTTTGGTCATTTTAAGTTCACCTAAATCACCAACTTCACATAGCGTTGAACATTCCCTGAACATATTTTCGCATACTACGGCTATATTACCGAAATTCAAGTCAGGAACAGTACGCATATTGTAGGCATTCCTAAACATATACTGACAAGATGTAGTGACACCGCTGACATCAATATCATGAAGATAGAATATGGTATTATTTCCATTAAACTTACTGGAGGCACTGCCTGTGATGCTTGGCATCGTAGCCCTCAGCTTTATAGCATTTTTCAATCCATCCGAATGCATTATAGGAGGAGCTCCCCTGTCAAATATATCATATCCAATATGTGCCTCACTTATCAATCTTTTACTGTCGGTAACTTCTATATTATCAGAGAAAGTGTACACTCCATCAACTGGTCCTGAGTTCCGAAACCATTTAGCTTTACCATAATACTCTATTACATCAACATATGATTCACCACGCATAAGCCATACATCATCAGCCTCTATGCTTATCTTTTCACCTACAATAAGACTTCCGAGATTCAGGCCAATGTAACAGTCATTGCAAAGTGTACGGTATGCATATGAGTCTGTTTGATAGTTATGAGGGAGATGATGAATAACCTGAAATAGCCAACAGCCCTCATCGTCCCCCGCAAGGTCATTTAATGTAGTAAAAGTTTTTTCATACACCTTGACGATACTAATATTATTCCCATCAAGAGCAAGATGATTGATGACACCACCTGCCGTATGGTCAGCACCTACTTTTATATGTACACCTACCAAGCAGAAATAACTCTTTCCAAACTTATACTTTGAGTCAGGTAAATAGAAGGCAGATGGCCTCCCGCCACTCATGAACCAAAAACTTTGACTGGCCGTGGTGGCATCCTGATTTATAGAAAATGTGTCAAGCTTAGTTCTGTTAAACTCGTTGAAAATCATAGTCCGCTTATCCATCCTTTCCCATAAAGCTTCGGCAAGATATTTATAACCAGCCTTGAAGATATAGTTATCATCCCTGTACAGGGTGTCCTGTATATAGGCATAGCCGTCACATGGGGAAGTATATAACCCTCTCCTCATAAAGTGGTCTCCCACCTGAGGGACATCAACAACAACTCTATTCTTGTCAGTAAATACAATGCCATTACTGTCAGTCCATCCACACACACAAAGCACAAGCACGTCACCTTTCTCAACGTCAATCCTCACACCTCTCTGCTTTATGGTTCTTTCACCAAATGAATTACTCACGGCTGGTACAAGGGTCGTATTTGACCACATAGGCATGGTGTCACCCACATCTATATGTCTCCACAAATAGCCGTCCTGCAGTGTGCTCATCACGTTGTCAGTCCATCCCTCTATCTTCCTCCCAGCCTTGTCAAGCAGCGACATGACAGGCTTGGAAGTTTTCTTGTATATCCGCAGAGCCGACTTTAGTGAGTCCCTGCAACAAACACAAAGCATCTTCGCGCCTGATGGCATGACCACCGTCGCATTCACGCCAGTCCTGTCAGCTGTGCTAACGTCACCCCTGAGATAACCGCTCAATGTGAGGTTGCCAGTCGTCTCAGTATCATTGAATACAGAATATACAGCCCAGCACAGAGAGGCATTAGTAGAAGATTGGTTGCTCATCCCCTCCATTTTCCATGTCTCGCCCTCTTCCACGGGGATGCGGTATACCGTATGGCCTACGACTCTTGCCAGATTATGGGCGGAGTTGATGATACTCGCTGAACTCTTTTCCCAGCCAAGCCTCTCATACAGCTCATCCTCCCAATAGTCCTCAGTGCTTCCATCAGTCCTCTGCCCAAGAGTGTCAAGGCTCAGCTGCTCCACCTTCCCGTCCAGAGCCTCTATCGCACTCTGCACGTCGCCTTCTCCAAGGTCAGGAGTAGGGGTAAGGTCGTAGGAGATGTCCTCAGCTGTAAGAGGAATACCAAGCTGAAAACTACCTCCGTTTATCCACGTTGATTCACTCTGAAGATACCACCACAGCTTGAAATACCCTGGATTGGAGCTGTCAGGCTGAACATATATCTTGGTAGTGTCCTGAAATGTGGGGTCATGCCCAGGACCAGGCTCACTCGCAGGAAGGAAGGCAAAGTTGCTTGCCACTATCTGCTCTCCCCTGCCATAGATATTCCCCCCTATCACTATGCAGTGAGTATCTGATGTATAATACACACAGTTAGGATAAGTGGAGGACAGGACCAAGGCCTGAGCCTCAGTCTTGTCCTTTATCACGAAAGTGTCCTTGATTTTCTGCGCAAAGGCACTCAGAGAATCCTCGTTAACAAACTTTCTCATACTCTTCCATGTTTAAAACTGACATTATCCAAACACAGCAGACCATATTGTGTTGACCTCACCCTCAGTGATCACATCCAAGTTGCTTTGCACCACCGTGAAGTCACTTGCCTTGTATGCACTGTCCTTGTCTGCGACACAGAAAATAAAGTCACCAGACTCACAACTATACCCGGCGTAAGTCCCGGGATCAGCGACCACCCAGTACCAGCCCTTCTTATAGTCAGTCAGCGTCGAGAACTTCTTCGCGCCTGTGGCAGTACTGTTGTCAGGCTGCACAGTCTTGTCCCCGACAGTGTTGCTTCCTGTGCCCTGGAACATGGCGGCACCTGCTTGAGCCTCACTTATCTTACTGTCAATAAGTCTGCTGGTGGCATAAGCGGTGAAAGTAGTGTCTGTTTTTGCTTGGTCTGCGGTAGTGGTAGTATTGGTAAGCTTCATGCCTCCTATATTATCTGCATCAGCCTGATTAAGCTCAAGGTGACCTCCCTCGCCAACACTGACTCCGACACCAGGAGCAACTGCACCAAGGTCATTTCCTGTGGCACCGCCTGCAATGGGAAGGAAGAGATTGCCCTGCTCGTCCATCTGCAGAGCGTTGCCTATAGTTTTTTGAACATCATCCACAGTCACAGTTTTGGAGGCAGGAACTGTTGCAACACCCGGATGAGTCCGTGAGGCATAAGGAATTGAAATGTCAATACCAGCGCCGTTTGCTTTAGCGTGCCCAATCAGAGCATCTGTATTTATCTCCCATTGTCCATCGTGAGCAGTGGAGCTTGTCTGGGGGCTTATAGTGAATCCAGGAAACTTATAGGCATTGCTGAGCAACACATAGTCAGTGCCATCATACCAGAACAGGCAAGTATCACCTGCATTGATATTGCCAGTCAGCAAGGTCGCTGTTCCCCATTTTATAGCCTTTGCACCGGTATTATTGACATTCAGTGTTTGGCCAGCTTTTACTGCATTTGTAAAGCTTACGACAACCAATCTTCCTGTTTCTAAAGTAAAGTTGGTTATAGCTACTGTCTTAGCATCAGTAGCCACCGCAGTATTACAAATGCCATAATACACAGTTAGGTCCTTTATCGCATCATCAATACGCTCATTGGTGTCTGCCAAATCATCATTTACCTGATTCAAATCTTCATCAATTTCCGAGAATTTTTCATTGATGCTTCCTGACAACCCATCAAGATACCCAAGCTCAGTTGTAGAGATAGTATCAGAAGGGACAATATTGCCAGAGCCGTCAGTCACAAGCACCTTGTTTTTGTTAGTATCGCCTAAGTTGTGGTTCTGTTTATCATCAATTTCATCCACGAGGGTTTGCAGTGCTGGAGCTAAAGCCCCCGGTCCTGATACTACCAAGTTGTAATAAGTACCATCGTACTCAAACAAAGCTATTTCATTGGTACCAATTACACCATTAGTTATGTTATTTCCTTTGTATCTGATATTCTTTGCCCCTTGACTATTGATATTAAGTGTTGCATTCGCATTTACGGCATTGGTAAACTTGACAGCCACCATACCACCCTTCACAAGAGTATATCCAGCCAGCGAGACAGTCTTCGCAGCTGTTGCAGCAGCAGCAGAGCAGGTGGCATATCCTTGACCTGAATAGGGAAGATTCTTTGATGAGGCAATCACATTATAATTAGTGCCATCATATATCAGAAGGACAATTTCGTCAGCTTCAATAATACCTGGAGTAATTGCTATACCATCATAAAAAATAGGTTTTGCCCCTGTATCTGACACATTTAATTTAGCACCCGCTAACACTTCATTAGTAAACTTTACAGCTATAATACCACCAGTAGTCAATTCATAACCGGGAATATAAATACTCTTTTCCACTGTAGCCTCAGCTGTATCACAAGTCTGATACCCTTGGGCATATTTGGAATTGATTTTCACCCTGTTATTCTGACTGTCGTAATTGATGGAAGTTCCTCCGACTCCTTGCATGATCAAAGGTTTAGCAGATGTGGCAGGAATAATCTCAACAGTATCAGTGCCATCATAAATCTTAACAGCCCTGCCACCAGAAGCAATTACTTGATAAGCAGTGCCATCATATCTCAGGAAAGCCAGACCCGCGCTTACCTCATCAGCTTTCACGTATGCAGAGCCTACATTCACATGCTTTGCACCAGTGCCATTGATGTTTAAAGTACAGCTCTTTCCAAGAGCATTTGAAAAGTTCACTGCTACCACCACACCAAGGTTCAAGGCAAACGACTTTCCAGAGGCAGAGACTATGTAGGCAGTCATGGCCTCATTCTCACTGCCAGTATTTGCACAGTTGCACCATGCTATTCTAAATGAGAACTCATTCTTTAATTTCTCAAGTATCTGTTGTTCCCTCGCACCAGTCACAACTTTGCTATCATATTCAGCCATAATTCAATATATTTTAATTTATTAAACATTCATCCGAAAATATCACCCCACAAGGCATTCACGTCCCTCGTCGTCATGTACTCCAGCGTGTCCTCCTTGCCATCCAGCGCATTCACGATCACCTTGTTCTGCACAGGGTTCTCGCTCTCCGGGTTCATCTCGTCGTCAACCGTGATGGCACCCTTCGCCCATGCGTCAGCCCACTCCGTCTCCGTCATCGTTGTCAGACCCTTGGCCACGGCCAGCTCGTAAGCACCAAGGCCGTCGTACCCGTATGTGCCCGCAGACGAGTGGAAAGTAAGCACCGTCTCCTCGCTCGCCTCCCCCTGGTCCGTTGCCTCGGAAGCGTCGTCCGTCACGCAGAACACCTGCTGGCGCTGACTCCTCGCGACGCTCCGGTCGTTGTTCTTCCACCATATCGCCGTCACGTCATAAACGCCGGCGGGAAGACCCGCAGGAACCACCAGCTGCAAGTACGAACCGCAGCGCCCCCTCACGACCGTCGCCGTCACCGGCCACTTGTCTTCATCGCCAAGGAGCAGACAGCACAGTCGCGCACGCCGGAAGTCCTCAGCGTCCTTCGTCAAGCCCTTGTAGATCGTCCACCGCAAGGTCATCCTGTTACCACTCCATAATACATACATATCTATATATCGTTAATAGAGTCCTCTCTAATCATCATGGCGCAGCCACGCCGATGTCGTCTATAGCCTTCTTCTTAGCTTCCTCAATCGCGTCCAGCGCAGCCTGCAGAGCCTCGGCGATGTCGTCCAGCGCATAGCCCTTCTGGTTCGTGATGTCATATATCGTACCACGCTTCGCATCGCCGATCTCAGTCAGCGCACCCTCCTTCGCGTCAGCTATCTGACCCTGGGCACCGCTCACAGCCGACGTCCTCATCTGAGTGATGGCTGTCTCTGCCTCGGCAATGCCGGCATCCACAGAGTCCAGGCCCTGCGCCACCTTCGTGTTGATCTCGCCCACACCGGCCTCCCGCGCCGTGTTCATCGCTGACAAAGCGTCGCTGCGCTCCCTGCTGATCTCGGTCAGCGCAGCGTCCCTGTCGCCGTGTATCAGGTCCAGCGCACCAGTCTTAGCGGCTTCGATTCGTCCGGTGGCAGCGTCTATCTGCTCTTCCACCCACGATGTCTCGTCCTTCGTCGTCAGACCCTTCAGCAGAGCCAGCTCGTAGGCCGACAAGCCGTCATAGCCGTACGTGCCTGCCGACGAGCTGAACTTCAGCACCGTCTCCAGGCTTGCGCCGCCATGGTCTGTGGCCTCCTCCTGGTCTGCAGTCACCATGAACACCCTCTGGCGCATGCTCCTCGCCACGCTCCGCCCCCCGTTCTTCGCCCACACAGCAAGCAAGTCATAGCTGCCCTCAGGCAGACCCGTCGGAACCACGATGGACAAATAAGCACTGTCCTCGTCGCTCACCACCTCCGGAACTACCGGGAACCGGTTGCCCTCAGTCACCAGCATGCACACCAGCGTAGCCCGCCGGAAGTCCTCGGTCGTCTTCGTCAGGCCGCGGTAGATCGTCCACTCAATCCTGATCTGATTGTCGTAATAGTGTATATACATATTATATTATAGTTTAAGTTGTCATCTTATCTTGTTCCGTCTCCGCTGCTCCAACTCCACGTCCAGGCCCTGGAGCCGTCCCGCGTCAGTCATCTCCGTGAACACCGCCAGACGGAACCACTTGAACGAATGGTGCCTCAGGCTCGTCAGCCGCCACCACGTCAGACGGTCGTTGCTCACCAGCACCGCCACACGCCCGTACTCGCCGTTGTACGCGAAAGAGGCTATCAGCCGCAGGTCGTCAACCGTCTTCATCCCCAGCGGATCACCGAAAGCCACAGGACGGGTCAGAAGGAAACCCTTATGCCTGGAGTCGAAATCCCGGTCGTCAGTGAACTCATATATCTTTGTCAGGTCCCCGTCCCGCATCGTGACCAGGTCCGTCGTCATGTCACGGCACCAGCTCGTAGGCTCGCCGTCCTTCACCATCACAACCTCGCTTCCGTCGAGAAGCAGAAGGTAATGGTAGCTAATAGGCCGAATGCTGTTAGTAGATGGATAAATATGTACCGCCGCGTTCGGGTAGTCATAAACATAGCGGGCATCACGCAGGATTTCCACCCATGTGCGCGGGTCGTCAACCAGCAAGTCGCTGAACGCACTGAGAGCGTTCTCTATATATTCGTTCGAGCCGGCATTGCGGTGTAAACTGGTCATCACAACACCGTCCATCTGTGGAGCCACCGTCTGTATGGAGCCGCCAACGAGCACCTTCAGTCCCTGGCTGGTCGCAAACAGTATCTGGCGGTCTGTCTCAACAACGCTGTTCTTGTCGTAGGTCCGCTCCCTCGACACCGCCTGCACGGCGCTCAGCCGGCCGGCACCGTCATAGCTCAAGCTCCAGATCCCGTCCGTACAGAAAGCATAAAGCGGGAACTGGCCGAACTGACCCTGGCTCAGTGCCGTCGTCGGGGCTGCAAGCGCAAGCACCTCACCCTTCGTCACGTCGTTCTCCAGGCTTACCGGATAGACGAACGGATTCGCGGCGTTCGACTGGAGCACCCTGCCCGGACCCTCGACCTCATAGCACGTGTCGCTGGCAAAGGAAGGGTCTTCTTCAAGATCCTCCCACACCGCACTCTCGAAGTTGTTGAAGTAGTAAGAACCGCCAAGCTGCTTATGCTTCTCCAGCTGCAGCACGGCACACTTCCATGTCACCTCATTACCCTCCGTAAACTTCGCGTATATCCTCATCTTGCCCGCACCCTGAGACGGGAAGTAAGCCCATAGCAAGTCCGTGTTGAACACACCGGCACCCGTCTCCAGGCGAACGATCGTCTGCTCCTGTCCGTTCTCGCTCACGTCGGTCACGGCAGCATAATATTCCACGCTCACAGCGTCTGCCACGCCGTCTGTGTACGCGCCGCACCAGCCGTTCATGTCAGATGGCATGCCACCGTTGTCAGCCTCCTCAGAGATATTCCCGAGAAGCACACGCTGGTTCAGCACTCGCACCACGTCTGCGTACAGACTTCTGCGCATGCCGGCGCCCTCATTGATCACCGGGCGGGACTCCAGTCCTGTCAGCGTGCCCTCGTCGAGCTCAAGCGTGGCGAAGTCTTCCATCACATTAAGCTCATCTGCCTTAAAGGATTTGATGATATGAAAGTCACCACGCTCGCACAGTTCCTGGCGAATATGGTCATCGTCAAAACCGGGCAGAAGAAAATCAATACCACCGCCATTGCCATATCTGCTGCTGATCCACGACGTGAGGTTCCAGCGACCGCAGAAATCAGCACCATTGTAGTTCATCTGCCCGAATGTCCGGCTCTGGTGCCGTGCACCTCTTAGACCCAGATTGGACCAGCTTATTTTCAACGCTATGTCAGCAGGGTCAAATTTCCTCCCCTCGTCGTAAGTATAGCAAGGAGGAGTCACGGCGACGACAATATCAGTCACGAAGTCTTTCCATACACCGATATTGCCCGTTGAGACCACACGGTACTGGATATCAGCGACAACGGCGTCGCAACACAAGTCACATTCCTTCTGTCCGACAGGCCTTTGGCTGTCCGGCACGTACTTATCATGAACAAACGGGACTATACCGTCATTCGGAACCATCAGACAGGGGCATGACAATGACACGTAAGAACCGTCGTACAGACGAAGGGCATAACGTAGCAGAAACGGGAAAATAAATCTGTCGCCCTCGCGCATCTGCGTGTGGATGAAATCGTTCGCCACACCCATGACCATATTATAGCCTGTCTCGCCAAAATCACCATCCTCGGGCATGAACATAAGCCCGTCAACCTTTATCCCTTTGTAGAGAGTGAACCGCCCATTCGCATTTCTATATTGGGAACCCTGTATCTCTATTTTTATATAGGCATAAGCCTTGCCGGGGTTGAACCTGATCTCAAAGCCTTCTGACTTCGTGTATTTGGCAGTGCCGATTGAATCCCATGGACCATTCTGACTGGTAGCTCCGTAATAGTTTATCGCAGTATGCGCAAAATAGCCGACGTTAGCCTTGTAGGACTCACCTACGGTAAGCGCACTCGACAATGGCACTATACAGGTATAATCAGAAAATGTTATGTCTCTTGCAGCCACCAGGTCATGATACTCATAATCCTTGGTGACACTGGATTCATTTGTGGTGATTTTCACGCTACCTATGTTTGTCCTGCTGTACAACTCGCCTCTCAGTCTGAACTTGATGTCCACATCCGGAAACTCGCTTCCAAGCCACGTATACTCCCCATCCTTCCATACTGCGTAATTGATCCGGTCGCTCTGAACGATCAGCATGTTGCCCATCACCTCAACCCCGCTGATACCCTCGCTCAGCCACGCTATGTCATGCGCGTTGCCGTCGCTGCCATTGTACCGAAGCTGCCTTACAACCGTGCGTGAGTTCCCCCTTGGGGGCATCTTCCTTCTGCCGTCACCGCTGCCCATCTGGGCATGAACGCCAACGGTGCCCGATATCCAGACCTCATCGTAGACTACATTGGTATGACCGGTCGGAACGTTCAAGGCCATGCCCTGGCGAGACGTATGGTCGATGACAGTCGTGAGTGTCCATGTAACAGTCTCCGTTTTGTAAGGACGCTGCGACACGATTTTCTTATATGTGCCGGTGGCAGTCAGTGTCACAGACTGGCCTTCCTCCAGTGCCTGGCTCCAACGGACAGACTTGTCTGTGCCTATCGTGATCGAGACGACATTGTATCCCTCAAGCCCGTACACATAATTGTCACCACCGCTCACATGGTGGACCGCAAGCAGAACAGCACCGTTCTCGAGCGAGACGCCAGTCCATTTCCGCCTCGGCACGTTCCGCATCTCCCCGTCCTTCGGCATCAGGTCCACGCACACGTCCATCTCGCCGTCAACTCCAGTCGACGGACTCCTGTGTATACCCTTGTTCAGCGGAATCAATGCCATATATCTTTAAACTTTAAACTTTCAACTTTAAACTTTCAACTAAACTTCAAACCGCTCATGCGGGTGGTCCACCTGCAGATGCGGTGTGTGCGGGTCATGCCATTTCCTCGGGAGACTCACGTCGTTCAGGTTGTCGTCTATCTCATCCTTCAGCTCCTTGCACTGCTCCTTGTACCCCCGTCCCAGGTCTGTGAAGGCGAACATGTCTGCCCACTGCCACAGCGCATACCTCACGATGAACCGGTGGAAAAGCATAGCCATCGCCTTCTCGTCAACATTGCAGCCGAACGAGAAGTCATACTGAGTCACCTTCTGGTTCAGCGCGTCGTCATAGACCTCATCATTATCACCGCCAGAAGGCTCCTCGTCGCCGGGGCGCACCACCACGATGTCCCCGTCGTCCACCAGCTCCGGAGCATCCCCCCGGTTCGAGTCATACTCGCCCCAGCCTGTCCACCACCCTTTCGACGTGTCAGGATTCACCAGCTTGTTGCGCATCCATATATGCAAGTCGCTCACGCCGCTCTCAATCCAGCGGATCAGCAAGTCACGGTCTGTCGCCGTCAGCGTGTTCAGCTGCACCCGGTCAAGCAGCTCCGGATTGTCAGCCGGAACTCTCGCCTCGCCTATGCGCTGAGTCTGTTGCTCGATGTCGTAGAACAGTTCCTTTCGTAGCAGTCGTATCATCGTCTATTGATTAGGAAAAACCAAACATATTATACACAGTACTCTCCGGCTTGATTGAGCCGGCGACCTGTCCCGAATAACTTGCCGGCATGACACCCGCATCCGGGATGATCTGCTCTGTGGCTCCGACGCTCTCAGTCCCCTTCTTCCCGCCGTCACCCAGCAGGCCCTTGCCAGTCTGCATATGGCTCTGCAAGTCGGCCGCCGCAAGACCCATGCCTGCGTTCATCGCCTGGTTGGCAGCAGCCGTGTTCTCTGCCGCCTGCTGTCCGTGCATGCCCGCCAGCGCGTTCTGCGCGGCCTGGACCTGGCCGCCGTAATACTGTCTCGCGCTCTGACGCTGGGCCTCACCCTGCTGGGCAAGCGAGCTCGCCAGCTGAGCCTGGGCCTGGGCATTCGCGGCGATGGCGCTCTCAGTGCTCCTCCCGCCTGTGACAGCGTCTGCGCCGCGCGCCTCCTGCATCGACTGCTCCTGCAGTTTCTGAGTCTGTCTCACCGCATCCTGAGCAGCCGCACTCTGGCTGAAGTCCTGGTTGGCGTAGCGGATAGCGTTCGCACGAGCCTCAGCCAGCTGGTTCTTGTATATCGCACGCTGGCGGCGTTTCTCCTTCCTTGCGTTATGGCCGCCGATCAGGCTGCCCGCAATTCCGCCGACAGCACCTACTATAGCACCTATCATGATCCTTGATCTTTAAACTTTAAACATTCAACTTTCAACTATTCAGCACCGGAGGCTCCTTCCTGTAGGCGATGCGCTTGATACGCTGCTCCTCCAGTATCATACGCTGCACGTAGTTCTGCTCCATCACAGGCAAAGCCATCTTCGACCACTCCTGGAGCACATACAGCACCACGTACTTATGCAATTCGCTGGCCAGCAGCTTGGCGTTCACGTTGCGGCGGCCGTCAAACTGAAGGTCTATAGTCCAGCCCTCAGTTGATATTTCCAGCTCATCATCAGCAGTGATGCCGTCATTCTTACTGCCCATTCCGTCGTAATCATCCTTGCTCTGGGCATCCGGCTCACGATCGCCGTCGATATAATCCACGTCACTTGTATCGACTGCCCCATGCTCATAGCTGATGAAAAAACGGTGAAGCATGTCCTGAAGACCCATAAGCGCCTGCTCGATCTTACGCTTGCAGTAATGCTCGTCAAACGTGTCGATACCCGTCTGAGCCTCGTTCAGAACCTCGGCCAAGGCATCCTCCGTGATGTGGCACTTGGCAGCCTTCCATGTCTCCTGGTCAATATCATATTTCAGATATTTCCAATAAAGTGTAATATTCATACCATATATCTTATTATGTTAAACTTCAATAGAGCACCGGACTACCCTCATTAAACTTTAAACTTTAAACTTTCAACTAATCATAGTCCGTCAATTCCGGCCGTCCCTTCTCGCAAACAATCCCCACAGCCTGTTTCAGCTTCACCGGCCACAGCTCCAGATACGATGCCGCACGCCCGGGAAGCCGAACGTCAAGCCACCGCCACAAGGCATATATAGCAACTGCCTCGCCCACCATGTCCACCGCGCTCTGCTCCTGACGCTTGCCGTAGCTCTCCTTCAACGTCCACTCGCAGTAACCGTCCGTGTAAGTACCCTCCTCCAGCAGCATGCTCCCGAGAGCCTCCTCCACCAACCTCAGACCTTCCTCTATGCACACCAGAACGAATGGCTCGTCGCCCTTCGTCACCCGCACGTCCTTGTAAAGAGAGTCACCGCCCTGGCTCACAGCCATCACACCCTCATGGGCACTCACCATGCGCACCCGCTCCAGCGGAAAAACACGCTGGCCATCAACGTCTGTTATGTCGTAATAGATTTTCATGCGGGCAAAGATAATTAGAAAACATGCTCCTTTTCTATAGTTTTGGCAACTCGCAAAGCGGTACGTGACAAAAGTGTAAACCTTGCGTCCGTATTTGCTTTATATTTGCCCGCAAGAAATGTTACCGAGCCTGGAGACAGACGGAAATAACACCGTCTGAGCTCTCAGCTCTAAACTCTAAATCACCAAAAACAATGGCAGAACCGAAGAACAAACTCAACCCATTCGAGGACGAGACAGGAGCCACAGCCCCGGCACCCGCCCCCGCGGAAGAAGATATCCAGTCCCCCGGCGCCTCTCAGTCCCCATCCACACCTCCACCAGCAGGAGGCGCACCGGAGGGACCGGACACTCCTCCTGAGGACAACGCACCGTCAAAGCGCGACCAGTTCCGCTCACGGATCGCGGAGGACTACCCCGACCTCGACATCGACGACGAGGACGCATACTACGACGCGGCAAACCAGCGCTACGACGAGCTGAAGTCTTTCCGAACCAACACGCAGAACTTCCGCGACGCGCTTGACCTCGACGCGGAGCAGCGAGGCACGTTCAACGAGATGATACTCGCGGCATCCAAACAGAAAGATTTCGACCCCGTCATCTGGCTCGTCGAGAACGGAGGACTCGACCTCGACGCACTGCGCGACGACCCCGACTACGCGCGCAAGCTCGGTGAGGCACGAAAGAAATACCTCGACCAGGTGTCCGACGGAGACCGAATCACACGTGAGTTCGAGGAGAACGCACCTGCATCCATCCAGGCCATCAACCAGTACTGCGCCGACAACAACATCGACGACCAGACCAAGACCGACGCCATCGGGCAGATGTACGACCTCATCGACAACCTCATGGTGGGTAAGATGCCGGTCGAGCTCTTCCAGCTCGTCGTCAACGGAGTCAACCACGACAACGACGTCGACTACTCGCGTGAGGCAGGAAAGGCTGAAGGCAAGCAGACCAAGGTCACCGACAAGGTGCGCAAGCTCAAGAAGTCAGACCGGGTGTCACCAACACAGCAGTCCGCGGCGACGACGCCAGCAGCAGCAGACGAGTCAAACATGTTCGGACTCTAAGCAACACAGCAATACACGAAACATAAACCTAAACCCTAAACTATTTTTTTCAATATGGCAGTACAAGTTGTAAACTACGGGACAGACACCACTGATCCCAACAAAGGCACCGCATTGGAAGGTGCAGTCAAGACCAACCCCGTCGACAAGGGTGGCATAGTGCAGCACGGTCAGCAGGCATCAGGAAGCGCGCTCGACGACGCTGGTCTGCTTGACAAGTCAAGACAGATTTTCGACCAGGTCGTCGAGTACCACGCAGGACGATACCCCTTCTACACCGACATGCTTAAGTCGGCAAGACAGGTGCACATACCCGGAAAGAAGGAGGCAAGCTATCCCGAAGTCGGAGAAGTGCAGGACTTCGCCTACACCAAGACAGCCACCACACAGGGAGCCGGAGGAGCCGCTGTCGAGCTCAAGCTCTACGCCAACGACGCGCCAATCTTCCAGCCAAAGACTCTCGTCTTCGCCGAGCTCACGGGATACGACGAGAGCGGAGAGCCAGACGGGTCGCTGCTCGTGCTCTACGTGCAGAGCGTCAACCCGACCACAGGCATGCCGAAAGTCATCGCAATCAACGGACCGCTCGCCACACCAGGAGACCCATCGTCAGTCAGAGTGCCGGCTATACCGGCGGGAACCAAGCTCATGGCAGGAGCGCCAGCGCTCAACGAGGTCGAGATCGAGATGAGCCCAGACAACCTCATCCCTACACAGGCCACAGCCTACCTGCAGAAGAAAGGATACGCAATCGACATCACAGAGTTCTTCAAGCAGGCTGACAAGGACGCGTCATGGGGAGAGAAGGACATCCGACGCTTCTCACTCGACAACTACAAGCGGAAGTACACCAAGACCACGCTCTTCTCAGCCCCACGTAAGTTCTACTCACCAGACTCCAAGGGCTTCCAGCGGCTCAACTACACGCAGAAAGGTGTCATCCAGCAGCTCAGGATGGCGTACCAGACATCTGGAACCATCACCTACGGAGACCTCATCGCAATAGCCAAGATGCTATTCTCAAGATGGACCAACGCAACAACCATCACACTCTACTGCGAGGCCGACTTCATCGAGCAGCTGCTCAACATCGACTTCGGAAAGAAGACTCCCATCGTCCATGCCAACGATGAAGTGCTCAAGGCGAAAGTCGCTAAGTTCGAGTGCACATTCGGAACGCTCCGATTCGTCTATGAGCAGTCACTCACCGACCTCGAGCTCACAGGAGCTGCCATCGCTCTCCCTGTCGAGGACTGCATTCACCTCTACCGGCAGAACGGCATCACCTACAAAGTCGACCGCCGCAAGGGTGAAGGCGGTGTGGCTGAGGAAAGCCAGGCTGACTACTTCATCCAGGAAGACACCATCATCGTGCCGTCCATGTGCTCAATGCTCATCGGACCTGAGGCCGTGTTCGACAGAGGATACGCCCCAATCGAGCAGCTCATCGTCTCAGTCACCAAGCTGCCGCAGGGAGCCGCCACTGGCGACGTCGTCTACCTCACCGCACCAGACACCTGGAGCTACACATCAGGAGACGACACACTCTCCGTCAACTACGCAGTCGGAGCATACGAGTTCAACGGAACAACATGGGACCCCTACACAAGGCACATCAGCGCGTAGCAATCTCCAACCAGCTTCACATATTTAGTTAGTACACACAAACCCGGCGGGGGCAGGACACACCCTGTCCCCGCTTTTTTAAAAAAAACAAACAGCAACATGAGCAAAGCAAAGCTATATGAACTCAGGCGAATGACAACCGCCAAGTTCGAGACAGTATACCGCGGAGTAAGAGTCACTCTCAACTTCAAGGCGGGATTCGGAATCAACGGAGCCAAGGTCGGACAGCTCATCACGTCCAACGAGTTTGTGCAGGACGCCGTCGAGAACGACCCACGGTTCGGAACAGTATTCCATCTCAAGAGAGAGTACCAGGACGACCAGGAGCAGTCCGTCGACAACTACGAGCTCCGGCAAGTCGCAGAGAAGCCAAGACAGAAGACCAACGCACAAGTCTTCGCAGAGAACCAGGCAAAGATTGCCAAGAAGAAGCAGGAGCAGAAGAAGTCCGAAGTCAAGAAGAAACCCGAGGCAGAGCCCGTCGACAACGTCAAGTCAATCAACGACGCCGTCAGCTTCTTCGCCGACAGGGGAGACCTCCTCAAGGACCCGGCAGACATACCCGCACTCTGTGCCAAGCACGCCGTCACATTCCCCAACCTCAAGACTGACAACTGACAAGCGACCCCCGTCAGTAACCAACTGAAAACTGATAACTGATAACTGAAAACTGATCACATGCACCCAGCACCACCATGGCGGCAGGTCACCGTCACACTCACACGAAACGAGATCACCTTCGCAGTCGACTTCGAGACAGCCAAGGTAGCGCAGATAGCTGCAGCCGCAGCCGACAAGGAAAAGCAGCGACGACTGTCAGACCTCACCACATCCGAAGAGACAAAGGACTGGCTCGACCAGCAGATCTTCGCAGCAGTGGCCAACCTCAAGTCGGCTGTCGGATCCATGGCAGTATACGGACACGACACCGCGGCATCCGACCGCACCGACTGGAAACGTACCGAGTGGCCAATCATCCTGCGAGTCTCACGCCACTGGACTGGTACCACCGAGGAAGCCGTACGCCACGCGCTCGACTACACCGTGGCATACATTCTCTCCAGGTGGTACCGCATGGTCGACCCATCGCGGGCCGACAACTACCAGGCACAGGCGCTCCAGTCCAAGGCTCGATTCCGCGACGTCGCCACACGATCTTTCGTACCCACACAGTTCTGGTGACCCCAGCAATAAACCCAGCCACCTCTAAACTATAAACTCTATACCCTTATGCCACTCCCAACCATAACCGTCTCACCGTTCATGTCGCCGGCAGACCCCGACGACAACAAACCCGAACAGGTCCAGCAGCAACAGCAACATACACAGCAACAGACACAACCGTCTGCCGAAACACCGCCACCGGCACCACAGCCGGAGCCAGCCACAACCATGCAGACACCACAACCGGCACCGCCGCTGACCAACGATGACCTGTACGACGAAAACGGAAAACCCGTCTTCGCCGACACGCCCTACATCGCAGACTATGGCCAGCACATGCCAGACAACCCCAACTACAAGCCCAACGGAGACGGAGTGGCGCCAACATCGACTCTCAACCTCATCGGCCCCGACGGGAAATCCATATTTACAACCGTAAAGTACGACCCCGGCAGTAAGGAGTACATACTCCCGAAAGGTTACAGAGTGGCCGAAGACCAGCAGAAGAAAGGACAAGCCGGATACGAAGGGAGACCAATAGAACTCGGTAAGAAAACATATCCGGAACTCTCTACTTTCCACACCTCAGAGACCCTCGACCCCGACTACAAGAACTACGACCCGGAAATGGCCGACAAGCTCAACGACTCAGCCAAGGCAAGAGAAGAGGCCGGGCAGAAGGCACAGGAAACCACCTCCCCAGGATCCACATTCTTCGGACGGGACTGGCAGGTTCTGCGCGACAAGGCAACGTCCGACTCTCAGTTCGTAGCCGAGCTCCAGGCCGGGCTCCTCCCCAAGGAAGAACAGGAGAAGCGAGAGCGCGCCGCACGCCGCATCAACGGCATACAGCACCTCGGCAACATGCTCTCGGCTTTCTCCAACCTCTACTACACACGCGGCGGGGCGCCGTCACAGACACTCCCGACCGTCACCAACCCAGACCTCGACACATGGCGGGCCTCGCAGCGCAAGAACATCACGTCCTACCAGGACTGGGTCGACAAGAAGGACAAAGCCATCTGGGACCGCGAGTACAAGCTCATGACAGCCGCACACCGACAGCAGATGGACAAGGCTAACCTCGCCATCCGGCAGGCAAAGCAGAAAGCCGACGAGGAGACAGAGAAGTGGAAGGCCGAGAAAGCCAAGTACGGAGCCGAGTCAGAGCAGGCCAGGGCAGCCGGATTCAAGGCAGAGGCAGCCAAGAAAGAATGGGAAGCCAAGAAGGCCGAGCAGGAGGCACTCGACGCACACCAGAAGGCAGAGGACGCACACGCAGTAGCCACGTCCACCGCCAACAAGAACAACGCACAGGCCAAGGCAGCCGCAACCAAGGCGGCGGCAGACGCGCAGGAGGCAGCCGCAAGAGCCGAGAAGGCACTCGCAGAGGCAGCTGCAGCCAAACAGAAAGCGGCGAACGACACACAGCGAACAAGAGACAACACACTCAACACCTACAACCTGATTCACAACAGGAACACCAGAAACGTCAACGACCCCGCCAGCGGCAAAAGCAGTAGCAACGGAGGCAACGGCAGCAGCAAAGCACCCAAGAAAGCCGGATTCGGAAATATCTTTAAAAAATAAATGTATGACATACTCCCTCTCCACCATATTCGACGACGTGCGCACGGCCATCGACGAAATCGCGCTCAACGACGCGACCTTCATCTCCTCCCAGGATAACGGCGAGATGGAGACAATCATACGGCAGAAAGCCACACAGGCAGCAGACCACGTGCACCTCAACGCCGACCTCTCCAGGTTCTACGGCGACGAGTTCGTCATGCTCTCCTGCCCCGCCACACCCGCATCCGACTATGCCTACGTCGACTCCTCACTCGTCGGGCACATCATCCTCAACTCCAACTCCAACAACCAAGGAGTGCCACACCGCAACCTCCTGCGCCTCGTACACGCCATGGTATACACCCCCCAGGGAACCGAGCGGTGGTCATACCCCGTCAACGCAGTCATACAGGACCACGAGAACGAGTACGCAGAGCTACGCGACCCCTACTTCGGAGCATCGACCGAGCGCCCGGCCGTCGCACTCCACCGCTCATTTTCCGTGCCCCTCCTCTCCTACGACGAGCTCGAGCTGCATAAGTTCGGCACCGCAACCGACACCGCCATCGTGCGAATCATCGAGCACGCACAGATCGCCACGGACAACAACGGCCAGAAGACCATAGCCGTCGACCAAAACCTCTACCACGCCTTCATTCTCCAGCTCGCAGCACTCCTGCAAACCACATACAACGAGACTGACCGGGCAAACGCCCTCTTCGCTCTCGCCACACGCGAGATGGGCATCGAGCCACCGTCTCAACCCTAAACTCTAAACTCTCAACCCATGAAGTTAATCAAGAACTCAGACTTCCACCGCAACCTCAGAAACAAGGAGCAGAAGCCGCTACCCATATCCACTGCCTCGTGCGACACCACACGCGCAATCGACCTTCTCACACGCGCGAGAAACGCATGGGACTCTCTCCAGACATTCCGCCGGAATCGACGACGCAACATTCAGTACACCTTCGGCGACCAGTGGGGCGACATCGTGCGCGACCAGTTCGGACGACATGTCACCGAGCGCACACGCATGATGGAGAAGGACGGGCAGCCGCCAATGCAGAACAACCACATATCCAAGATCGAGAGGGCGCTCACCGGACTCTACGCCAAGGGTGCAGGTGTGCCCGTATGCTTCGCCCGCGAGACTGCATCCGACGAGAAGTCTGAGATGATGACACGTGCGCTACAGACGAACTGGGAGCGCAACTCAGAGAAAGAGATATTAACCTCGCAGATGTCTGAGATGATCGTCTCAGGACTGCCCGTCATCGTCGAGGAGTGGAGCACGGAGGACGGTATCGACGACTCTTACACGTACGTCGTCAACCCCGAGTACTTCTTCTACGAGTCCAAGGCAGGCGACCCTCGTATGTGGGATGTCTCACTCGTCGGGGAAATCCGGGACTACGACTTCAACGAGCTCGTCGTAGCTATGTCGTCTGCCGACTTCGGTGGCGACGGCGTACCGACCGACCCACGAAAGGCAAAAGAATTCATACGCGCCATCTACGACGGACACACAACCGACGACACGTCGGCCACCGACCAGATGGAACGCTTCCGCTACGAGGATTTCACCAACCCCCCGGACAACCGGCTCTGCCGGACATACCGCATCTGGACACGTGAGTACAAGACGAGATACCGCTGCATCGACATCATGGACGAAGACCCAATGTACCGAATCGACGAGGACGACCTTCCCGAAGTCGAGGCCGTCAACAAAGGAAGGCTGGCCACCTTCCGAGACCTCTTCCTCTCCCAGGGAATGGACCCCGACGAGGCTCAGCGAATGGCAGAGCAGGAGGCACCGCTCATCGAGTACGAGAAAATCACAGACCTCTTCTGGCAGTGTACCATACTCTCACCATGGGGAGATGTACTCGCCTCTTTCCCATCTCCCTACGAGCACAACTCACACCCCTACGTCTTCCGGCCACACCAGCTCGTCAACGGAAAGATATATCCCTTCATCGCGACCGTCATCGACCAGCAACGCTATATCAACCGCCTCGTCACGCTCAAGGACATGTACATTCGATCCATGATCAAGGGACTCAAGTTCATTCCCAAGTCACTACTCGGAGGAATGTCACCCGAGCAGTTCGCACGACAGGCGGTCGAGCTCAACGGATATGTCTTCTACGAGCCTGACGACCGGCACCCGAACGCCGTACCGCAGATCGTCACGCAGAACGCCGGACAGCTCGGTGTCGAGGAGATGATAGCACTCCAGGTAGGATGGTTGTCAGACATCAGCAACGTCACCAACACCCTGCAGGGAAAAGCACCTGCCGCATCCACGCCTGCCACGCGCTACATGATGGAGACCGAGAACTCCACAACTTCCATTTCAGCACTCCTCAACAAGTTCTCGGCCTTCGAGCGCGACCTCGCAATGAAGAAGATGAAGACCATACACCAGTTCTACACCGAAGGACGCTCCATCTCCTCCGTCAAGACCAACGGCTACATGCAGTACTCCACCTACGACCCCAAGCTCGTAGAGGACATCGAGTTCGATGTGTCCATACGAGAGTCGGCAGAGTCGCCCGTAGCACGCATGATGATCAACGACATCACCATGTCCCTATGGCAGGCAGGAGCCATCAACGCAGAGCAGCTCCTCGAATACTCCTACCTACCCGGATCCACCCAGATACTCCAGTCGCTCCGCTCAGCTCGAGAGCAGCAACAGCAGGCACAGCTCCAGCAGCAGCAGCTCATGCAGCAGATGCAGGCCGGACAGCCACCAGCCGAGGACCCCGCCGCCATCCAGGGAGCACAGCCGGCACAACAACCGGCACAGGCACAGCAGCCCGCAATGCCACAACAGCCACAACAGGTGCAGACGGCAAGAGGACGGTCATACGGGGACGGATATACACACCGACGCGTGCCCATCAACGACGACGCCATGCAGGACCTCAAGAAGATAGCGGACCGCGCCAACCCCTACGCCGTCTCACAAGTCGCCAAGATCCTACGAGGAAGAAGCGTCTGACCCGCAGACAAAAGAGTTGTCAACTTTGCGGCGACACCGTTGCCGCCAAACCCACCCAAACCTAAACCACAAAATCTAAAAATCCATCAATATGAAGTCCTTCGACACAACAAGTCAGCAGAAGCCAATCATCGACCAGAACGTCATCAACGACATGTTCGGACTCACCAGCCCGTCCACAAACGACGAGGCCACACCGGAACAACAGACCGAACAGGAACAGCCAGCAACAACGGAGCAGACCACACCGGAAACAGCTACCGCAACACCAGCCCCATCCGCTGAGACTGCCCCATCCGACCCGTCTGACCCGTCTGACCCGCCCGTAGCGCCATCCACGGCAACCGCGTCCGACCCGTCTGACCTGTCCGACCCGTCCGACAACCCCGCCACCACCGTCACACCGCCCACCGGCCCGCCGCAGGACGACGACATCGACATATTATACGACCAGCTTGAGTACCTCGGCTACACAGACCTCGGAGACAAGAAGGACTTCCATTCCGTCATGGCCGACCAGAACAACGTCGTCAAGGCTTACAACATACTCAAGCAGGAACAAGAACAGGGAAACTACGAAGGACTGTGCACGCTCAACGAGTTCAAGCAGTACATGAGCAACGCACAGAAAGCATACGACCAGCGACGCGTCAAGCAGGCAGTGCAGCAGCAGAAGCAGGCCGCGGCCGACCGCATACAGCAGCAGGCACCCGCTCCCCAGCGCAGTCTCGACCAGCTCACGGCTGACTCCATCCACAACACACACGCCAGCCTCATCAACGGCATGCGCCAGCAGGACGGACAGCCCGCGCAGCAGACTCTCCCCGACGGCACACGCATATCCAAGGCACAGGCTCAGGAACTGACCAAGCTCCAGGACGGAGGACAGCTCGGACAAGGCATGCAGAACCTCACAAAGGAACTCTACAACTCCCTCAGCCCCGAGGACCAGAACTACATTCGCCAGCAGGGAGTCGACATCAACGCACTGCCGTCAAGCACAGAGGTACAGGCAGCCAGCACCGACGTAATGACAGCAATGAAGTCACACCAGGGAACAACCGCCGACGGACTCTACCAGTGGATGAAAGGACGAGGATTCGACATGAAGGGCATCGACGCAGCAAAGTTCAACGCCATCGCATCAACACAGCAGGGCAGACGACAGCTCTACAACACCCTCAGCGAATCGGCAAAGCAAGACCCCTCCATCCAGCTGCCATCATTCGACGAGTTCAACCGAATGGTCGTGCAGCTCGGAGACGCCAGCGACAACAGAACACCAGAGCAAAGGGCAATAGACTCGCCACTCTTCGGCATCCTATACCAGAACGACCAGTATATCCAGGTCGACGGACAGCTCGTGCCCTACAAGGAAGCGTTCGCACGGACAGCGGCAGGAAAGTGGGTGATGACACACTCGCAAGCCGAGCAGGAAGTCATGGCTGACATCTTCAAAAACGCCGCCAACACCATCGCGGTCGAAACAGGATCCAAGTCCTTCAAGTACGGATCCGACCTCGGCAACCAGCAGTACCAGCAGCCCTACATCAAGAAGCTAACCGAGTTCATGCGAGACCAGTTCGCACGCAACGGCGAAGACCTCACACCCGAGCAGATGGCAGAGGCCGTTGCCGGTGAACTCGACAAATTAGGACTCAAGACCGAGCAGAACTATCTCCGGCAGTCCGACAGATACCTCGACGAGAACTATGGCGACAAGCTGGGCACATACGTCGACACATGGTCACCCGTATGGGACAAGCAGGCAGGGGAAGAAGCCACCCGCGCGTACGAGCAAGAATACAGCGCATTCAGGCACGACCCCATGTCAACACACATAGCGGCCACCAACAAGTTCAACCGGATCACCGACGTACAGAACGAAATCAACTTCCTCTTTGCAAAAGCGGGACTCGTACCAATGCAGGGAGTCGAGGTGGACCCCTCTTTCCAGAAGGCCGTGCAAGACTCAATCAGCGAGCAGATGGCGGGTATAGCCGGCATGGGACAGACAGGAGAAGCACAAGAAGAATATGTCGTCGGAGGACTGAGTAATGAAGAGTCGGAAAGCCTCTTCAACTCACTTTACAACAACGTCATTCGCAACACCATGGGCAGGATCGCCAGACAAGTCCTGGAAAAAAGAAACGTGGAAGGAAAGGAATTTGCCGACGCAATGGGATGGTTCGGCAAATTCATCTACAACACCGCCGGTGGCACCGTCTTTGGAAACCTCATGAAAGCAGGAATGCAGGCAGGGCTGTCAGACTACCAGAAAGAAATCAACCAAGTGCTCGACCAGCATGTGATGGACTCACTCGGAGAAGTCGGCGTCACAGCATCAACCATCATCGCATTCGCGCTCGACAACGCCTTCCTCTCAGCGCCTGGAAAAGCAGGTGCCTTCCTCTCCAGTCTGCCAGGAAAGAAGGCAGTGCAGACCATGGTGGCAAGGCTTGTCGCGGACGGCATGGCAAAAGAGACCGCCACGAACCTCGCGAAAAGAGCTATCGCTGGTAAGTTCATATCAATCATCACACAACGCACAGCCACGTCAGCGGCATCACTCAGCGGATACAATTTCGTCAGCACGCTCGCCAAAGGCGCCGTATATGGAGGATCATACGTCTACGACAAAAACGGCAACCCCGTTTTCGATGAGGACGGAATGCAGAAGAGGCATTCTGTGCTCCACGACGCAGTCGAAAGCGGTGTGCACGGACTCATAGGAGGAGCAGCAGTCGGAGCAGCAGGAACCGCAGTGCAGAAATTCACCGGAAACACATTTGCATACAAGGCATTCGACGACAAATGGCAAAAGACCGGAAAGTTCCTGGCCGACTACGGACTCAAGGTCATATCTGAGGCAACAGCCTTCTCCATGGCCGACGTCATCACCATGTGCGCCGACGGCAACTTCTCATGGAAGAACTACGGTGAGGCACTATGGGGAGGACTCAAGTTCATCTTCGCCATAAAAGCCTCACACTCCCTCGTCGGATTCCTCGGAGCAAAAGCCCACGGACAGAAGACCGAGTTCCAGATCGGACCGCAGAAACTCATATCACGCGAGGCATCACGCCCCCTCTCCAAAGACGCAATGCGGGAGCTCCAGCAAGCCGGTTACGGGTCCGACATCTACGAAATCGCACAGAACCTCCTCGGAGGAAAGGAAATATACTTCAACCCCGACGACATCGTACAGCGAGACCGCGACGGCAATATCGTACGAGACAAGGATGGAAACCCCGTCTTCACCGGCAACCCAGCCCAGGGACTCTTCATCCCTGAGCAGCTCGAGCAGTTCGCAGCAGCAGACAACATATCAGTATCCACCAAGTGCGAGCTCCTCTCGCTCATCTCAGGCACTAAGCCACAGCAGATGATCATGCCGCCGGCTACTCGCACCGAGCGAAAGACACTCGACGACGGAACAACGGTCATCGAGACATACGCCGACGACGGCTCACTCATCGGGCGCGGTTACTACACTGACGCCAAGAAAGCCGACAAGACTTTCAACGAGGTCAACGGAATAACCACCATCAACGCAGTCGCCGTCGCACGCGAGCGCAACCGACGTTACAACGAGGCCGTCACCGAAGACCAGGCTTGGGCACAGACTCTCGAAGAGTACGGCATCAGGGACGAGAACGGACGCGTTCTCGATTTCGACCGCTACATGCAGGCCGTGCAGGTGATCAACAACGCAAAAGAATCAAGTCTCGGACACGAGCCCACCACTCAGTTCGAGAAAGACATCGTCAGCGACTTCAACCACAACCTCAGAGAAGCCCGCAAAAACGCCGAGTCGCCAGAGTCTGTCAGAAGAGACATCAACACCCAGTACGGAGTCAACCTCGAGAAGACGCTCAAGACCGACCCGCGTGAGTGGAACGACATCCAGTGGAGAGCCGTCAAGGACTATGAGCAACGACTCAACCAGGGGCCCGACCGGGCAGAGACAAGAGCCAGAAGGCAGCAGGAAATCGACAACGCCGTGACAAGCGCGGTCAGCATACTCAACTACAAGCCTGAGGACGTACAGCCGAAAATCGACGAGGCAAGACAGAAACTACAGGAGCAGATGCCTGAAGGAGTCAAGATCCCTGAGACACTCGAAGAGCTCGAGCAGTTCGAGCAACTCGGATTTCCGAAGCTTATCGAACCCGCAATGGAATACCTCAAGGCGAAAGCCATGCTGGAGCCAGTACAGCAGAAACTCGAGCAGCAGTTCACGGCAGACGTCTTCAACATCTACAACAACGGATACAAGACTGCATCCACACCCGAAGCACTTGCCGAACTGCAACTGCAAATCAACGACACCTTCCAGCAGGCAAGCCAGACATTCGGGCGCGACTACGCACTCCGGTTCTGGCAGATGGACAACGAAGCAAAACTTGAAGAGATACGCAAGCAGACCGACCCCGCACGCCGGGACCTCCTCATGAACCTCTCAAAGCTCGCCTATCACAAGATGTCCGTCATGTACCACCAGGCAGGTGAGCTCAGGCAAACGGCCGTAAGACTCTTCCATGAGACCAGTCAGGCCATGGACACACCATTCGTCTACGACAAGGAACTGCCAGCCGCCGAAGGAGAAGTACCACAGACACAGCAGACCGTACGCACCGGATCATACCAGGGACGCGCCGTCATCGTCGCACAGAAAGCGGAAGGGTCCGACATCGTCAACGTCTACGACATAGAGTCCAAGGAAGTCATACCCGTCAAGGAAGCCGACATCGAGAATCTCTCAGAAGACAAGCTCGAGACAGTCGAGCGTTACATCATGGAACACGAGGCGGAAGCCGCACAAGCCGAGCAGCAGGCAGCACAGCTCAACGCGCAGGCACAGGAGATACTACGGCTCGAGGACATCTACGCCGGGACCAAGTACAAGCGAGGTGACTCCTTCCAAGTCTACGACGACAACCGTCAGCCGCTCTATGCCGAAGGAGTAGTACGAGACCCCGCCACCGGGAAAGTCATCTACGACCAGGACGGACAGCCGGAGACTGCAATGCAGCCCGTCAAGGCCACATACGAAGGATTCACCGCCGACGGGCTTATACGCGTACGCACAGACATACCAGTAGACGGAAAGACATTCTTCTACCTCACGCCCGATGAAGTCAACCGCATGGACGGAACCGCAATGCAGAAGTCCGAGACTGAGCACTACCAGCGACAGTACGCCAACGCAGAGGCCGAGGCGGCGGCAGAAGACCAGGCGGCACAACAGGCCGACGCAAAGCAGAAACAAACCGAGCTGGCACGCCAGCAGATGCAGCAGCTCGAGCAGCAGCGGATGCAAGAGCGCCAGCAACTCGGACAGCAGGCCGACCAGCTCGAGGCGCAGAACAAGCAGGAGCAACAGGAGATTGAGGACCAGATACTCCGGCAGCAGGCACAAGACTTCGACCAGGCACAGGCCGACCAGCAGAACGCCGAAGACGGAAAGACCACCCTACAGAGAGGTAACCCCATCACAACCTACCAGCGCAACGAAGACGGGTCAGTCAACTTCATGAAGCTCTCGCCAGAGCGTATCTACGACTACCTCATGGAAGACGTATACGAAGGAATGGACGACGACATCACCGAATACCAGAAGCACCAGGACGCGGCAGAGTTCGTCTCCAAGCAGATCCAGTCACTGCAGGCAAAGAAAGAGAAGCTCGAAGGAAAGCGCCCCAAGGTAGACCCCGCCGCAGCCGACCCGCAGGCAAAATACCGCGAGTGGAGGAAGCAGCTCGGCCAGCTCGACCAGCAGACCGCACACTGGAACCAGGTGCGCGACATGATTGCCAGGTCGCGCCAGGCAAACTACGAGCACGAAGCCAACACGGCGCGCAACACAAAGAAAATACAGCAGGTGGAGCCACAGGACTTCCGCCAGTTCGTCATGCGCGCGCTCTACCTCGGAAAAGGAATGCTCCGGTGGAACTCCACAGGACAGGGAATGGGCAAACAGCGCGGAGTCATGGACGAGACCGGATACGGACAAGGAGAAAAGAAGGCACTCAGCTGGCTCTTCAACGACAAAGAAGGTATGCCGCTCGAGACCTTCGCCAAGCGTATGTCACAGGAATGGCGCGAGTATGCGTCAGCAGACAACCTTATCCCAGTCGACGGATACGCACGCTTCCCCGACGATATGGAAGCACGCAACGAGATCATCGACATACTCTCATCATTCTCCAGCCGTGACGACCTCGCACGCCAGATACTCGACGACGCACAACGCAACGACCCCGAATACCAGCAGCAAGAGTACGAACGGCAGCAGAAAGAAGACTACGACCAGCAGGCCAGGGACCTCGGCTACAAGGACTACGACGACATGATCCGCCAGCAACAGCAGGCAGAGAGCCGCCAGTGGTTCGAGTCACAGGAAACAGGACGACTCGACTACCAGCAGACACCCTACTTCGCAGAAGGATGGCAGGGCACACCAGACCGCATCCAGCAGACAGGAGTCACACCCGCACAGCACCAGGCCATCTTCGAGCAAGGAGCAAAAGCCTTCCAGACTGCCACCGAGCGCGCAGTCAGCGAGCACCGCGCCGTCACCCTACAGGACTTCGAGCAAGCCTACCGAGAGCGCTCAGGACAGTTCTTCGACACTGACCGACCATACCTCCAACGCTACTTCAACCACTTCCGCGACCAAGCCAACAGAGACTACAAGCGACGACTCCAGGCCGACCAGGCACGAGCACGCGGACAGGAACCGGCCGAGCACCCCGAGCGCATAGCAGCCGAGCAGAGACGCGCCGAAGCAGCAGAGGCAGAACGACTCCAGGCAGAGCAGGCGGCACAAGAAGCACAGCGCCAGGCACAGGCCACAACCGAAATACCCGAGCCCGACGGAAAGACACCGTCGCTCGACCAGGCCCGGGAGCTCGACAACGCACAGCGAACAGCAGCCAACCTCGGACTGCCCGTCATCTTCACCGACTCCGACAACCCCATACACAAGCAAGGAGCAGCAGACAACAGCGCAGAAGCCACACGACGCGGCTCCAACGCATACGTCTTCTTCCCCAAAGGAGGAGGAGAGCCACGCATCGTCATCAACGTCGACCGCTGCAAGGACTGGAACGACGTCTACCTCAAGACACTCCACGAAGGCTCAGCGCACTACGGACTCCGACAGATGTTCGGCAAGGACTACGACACCTTCCTCGACAACGTATACGACGCAGCCACCGATGAGCTCCGCGCCGGCATCGACCAGTTCCTGAACTACAACCCACAATACAAGCGGGACATCAACGGACAGCCCATCAAAAACGAAGAAGGAAGAGACATCCGCGACAACCTCGCCGACCGCCGGCAGGCAGTCGACGAATACCTCGCGCACCTCGCAGAGAAGCGCCCTCAGGACCTCACACAGCCCGAGCGCACACTCTGGGCCAAGATCAAAGAGTGGTTCATCTCCCTCCTCCGTCAGAAAGGATTCAACATCAAGCAACTCACCGACGAGGACCTCATCGACCTCCTCCGTGAGTCACACCGCCGTCTGCTCCAGCAGGAAGCAGCACGCCGACAGGCCGACCCCTCATCACCTGCCGACCGCACGCAAGTACTCCGCACCTCAGAGCCCGGAGCACCCGAACCACCCACAGAAGCGCCCTCATCTCCCGATGGAGGAACCGACCGTCTCTCAAAGGCTGAGGATTATACCTTTAGCGAGTTCAGAGCCGAAAGAGGTGGGAGATTTTATCAAAACAAATCTGGAGAAATCGACTTGGTTGACATAAGTGATGATGTATTCAATAAGATGGGTATCCCTAAAATGCCTTTTAGAATCACTGACGGCATGGCATACCATGTATTCACCCGTCATCAAAAAGAACTTGGGCTGGAGAATGAGGCTGATGCAGTACGTTATGTGGTTGATTTAATGCATAGCTTTGACCACGTTCGCAAAGGAGACGAAGAAAACACGTTCATCTTTTCCATTGAGAACGGAAGAGACAAGAACACCCATAGATCAATAACCTTAGTTATCCCTGATTCAAAAAACAAATATCTCGGAATAAAAACAGCCGGATTAGTAAGGTTGAGCAACATAGAAAAAAGACCCGTACTTTGGGAGAAGAGCGAACCTTCTACTACAGGAGCCGCTCCTGCAAACGTTACAACCACTCAGCCCAACGAGGACGGCAGGACAGGAGGCAACGCTTCGAATCAAAGTACAGATCTTTCAAGCAAAGATACGCAAATTTCTCCAACCGACCAAACAAATTCCCAAAAATCCGCAACCGAACAAGGCAAAAACTCCTATTCCCTCTCATCCTTCAACCCCATCGAGCAAGTACGTACCAACATCGAGCGGCGAAAGATTGAGCGAGCAGAGCAGGAAACCGACACAGAGCCCACCGACGCACAGAAAGAGGCAGGCAACTACAAGAAAGGACACATAAGGATTGACGGCTACGACCTGACCATCGAGCAGCCGAAAGGCTCCGTGCGCCGTGGCACCGATGCCAGCGGAAAGCAGTGGGAGCAAGTGATGCGGAACACCTACGGATACATCCGTGGAACGGAGGGAGTTGACGGTGACCACATCGACGTGTTCCTCTCCGACGACCCATCACATGGCGACGTGTTTGTCGTGGACCAGGTGAACAAGGACGGCAGCTTCGACGAGCACAAGGTGATGTACGGGTTCCCCGACGTCGAGAGCGCACGAAAGGCGTATCTCTCCAACTATGAGGACGGATGGACCGGACTGGGTGCCATCACCCCCGTCAGCAAGGAGCAGTTCAAGAACTGGATACGCAGCAGTCACCGAAAGACAAAGCCGTTTGCGGAATACAGCAGCGTGAAAACACTCTCAGTTAAGGAAGAGCAAGGCACCACACGCTACTCCCTCCCCCTCCAGCCCGCCAACGACCCGGCACTCACACCCGAGCAGAACAGGTTGCTCTCGCCAGAATCACTCATCAAGCTTCTTGACAATGGCGAATCCGCCGAACACTACTGTGACGAAGCCCTCGGCACACCGTATCGCCACGTGGCATGGGGAGACCGCCTCACATCCTACGGACGGTTCAACGAACGACGCCGCAAGGAAGGGCTCCACATCGACTTCGACATCCAAGGAAACCTCGTCAGCTACGGACTCTACCACGACGGACGCCGAGAAGGAATGCACTACACATTCAACCCGCAAGGCGACCGCCTCATAGAAGGAGCCTTCAGCAACGGCACACGCGTCGGGACACACCGCGTATTCTATGACACATACAGCCAGGCACCGAGATACGACCTGCCAGGACTCAAACCCGAAAAGCGAGAGCAGGTCCGGGACGAGATCACCTACAACCAGCAGGGACAACCCGACGGAGAGGCATACTCATACTCCTCCTCTGGAAAACTACTCGAACGCCACATCTTCAAGAACGGAAAGCTGCTCGCCGAGTGGTACGCCCCCGCATACCTCAAATCCATCCTCAAATCCGTCGTATCAGGCGACGAAATAAGAATCAGCAACATGACGCCCCATCAAGCCTGGTGGCAACTGCGCGCCTACCGACGCAACGGCTCCGCACCATGGATCCCCCAAGGACAGCCGGGAGAAGGACAGCCCTACAAGCCGTCAGAGACAGACACCGCCGACGAGGCCGACAAGCCGCTCCACCAGTGGAACCCCGTCCAGGCAGTGAAAGAGAACACCCAGCGACGCCAGGCACGCCAGCTCACCATCGACTTCCATGAGGCCGCCCCGTCCAACCTGTCCGACCCGTCCGACCTGTCTGACCTGTCTGACCCGTCCGACAACCCCGCCGCCACGCGCAAAGGACGGCAGATGCCGCCGTCCATGCTCACCGACGAAGAGCTCCTGCTGCGCACACGAACAGAAGAAGGCAGCACCGACGACTGGAACCTCTACAACGACGAGTACGACCGACGCCACCGACAGGAGTACGCCGACCTCACCGACCACTACCGAGACGTCATCGAGAAGACCAGCCCCACTCTCGACGACGCCTACGACATGCTCGCCACCGCCGACCAGCACTTCCACTACGGAGGCTACGCCAGCACCGAGCGAACCGAGCTCCTCGCACAGCGCGACGTACTCCAGGACTACATCGACCGGAAAGAAGCAGAGCAGGCCGAGGCCCAGCAAGGCACCGACCATTACTCCCTCCCAGAGGACCAGCAGCGCACCGACGACATCATCAAGGCGGCTGAGAAGCACTTCGGAACCACCCGGGACATAAGGGAGGCAGGATACATACTGCCCGACGGAAAGCTCCTCGACTTCTCAGGACGACACGACCTCGAGCCAGGCACCTCAGACCGACCTGTAAGAGGACAGCGCACCAGCGACCACCGGGACATCCGGCAGATTGCGTTCGACAAGGACGACAACCCCACAGGCATCACCACCGACATGGCAGACTTCATCAGAAGAGGAGCCATACGGATCGACGCCAACTACGGAGCCGTCAACCTCGCAGTCAAGCCCACCGAACAGCAGCGCAGACGCATACGGGAACTTGTGGCACACAACGAGGGTGACATCTACATCGACTTCGGAGACGGAGACAACACAGACCACTATGCCGAATACGAGGGAGCAAAACCCACACGCATCCTCGCAGACATCGACCGATACTTCGACGAGGGCATCAAGCCCGAGGGCGTCACGTTCTACTCCCTCCCTATGGAGACCCCCGAGAATGTCAAGAAAGAAATGTTCGACATAAGAAAGCAGGCCAAGTCTACAAAGACATGGCTCAAGACACCGAACAACAAGAGCAGTAATCTCGACGAGCGCCAATGGACGCAAGTCCGGACTACACCATTCAAGGAATGGTTCGGAGACTGGCAGTCAAACGAAGCCAGACAATATATCTTAGAAGGAGAGCCCGCAAGTTCAATAGAGAACAAAAAAATAATGGCAAAGCCAGGACAAACTTTCAGACAAGCGGTTGCCGAGCTTTTCCAGACGCAAGGAGGAAAAGCAGACTCAGCCTTCGGAGAAGTACTCCTTGACCCCACAGGAGTAAGCAATGATATTCAGCACGGGATGGGGCCCATAAAGAATGCGACATTCGCATCTGTGAAAGACGTGTTAGAAAAAGGACGTGTCATTCTGCCAATGGGATATTACGAGACAAGCGGGAAGAAGCAGATGACCGGTTTTATAGCAGCACCCATAAATATTGACGGAGAAAGATATGTGTGCGTTGTCGGAGTAATTAGAAATAAAAAAGACAACAAACTATATATTCATGAGGCTTTCTCAATGAAAAAACTCCAACTGGATGCTGCATCTAACGTGGTCCATGACGGCGAAGCCGTGTCACCTCATCCAGCCGGAGCCGTTGCAAAGTTAGTAAAAAATATCCTAACCGCCAAAAATTCCTCAAAAATTGTTGACGAGAACGGAGAGCCCCTCGTCGTATACCATCAGACGAACTCCACAGTGTACATCAACAAGGAGACAGGACAGAACTGGGATGAACTCGACTGGCGGGAAAAGGACGAATGGGAAGAGCGTGACGACTGGGACGAGTACTGGCAAGAACAGAACTTCTACACATTCGATAACAAGAATCACGGACGCAGAAGTATTGAATATCCAGCCTTCTTCTTCTCACCCAAAAACGATCCGTACCATGAATACGGAAAGCGTACAATTGCAGTCTACCTCAACATCAAGAACCCGGCAATCAGCCCAGATATTGAGAACCGAGGTGTCACGGACACAGCCGGTGAAGACGCCATGAAGAAGTTGATAGAACAAGGCTACGACGGAGTAATCAGGACTGACGAAAACGGAAAGCCCTACGAGTATATCGCATTCTTCCCCGAGCAGATCAAGTCCGCCACCGACAACATCGGCACATTCATCCCCTCCAACGGCGACATCCGATTCTCCCTCCCAGGAGGCAACACAAACAACACCCCCTCTACAGGCGTCTCCCGCGGCATCGACCTCTCCAGCTGGGACCCACTCGCCTCAGTCCGCCAGCACGTCACCGACTCACGCCAGGCACGCCTCGACGCCGACCAGGCTTGGACCGACCACCGCGCCCGACGTGAGCAGGCCATAGCCAGCCACACCGCCGTCAAGAACGACCCCAACCTCACCCCCGCCCAGAAGAACCGCCTGCAGAACGACATGATACGCCGAGTGGCAGACGTACGCGCCCTCGTAAGCAAAGTGCGTGAAGGAGACCGAGAGTCCGTCAAGGCAGTCACCCAGACCGTGCTCGACCTCGCAGACGCCGTAGGCGACGGACTCACACGCGGAGCCGTCAAGAAACTCATGCACGCCGTCGAGAACGCCACAACCCGACGCGACGTCAAGACCGAAGTCGACAAGGCCGTCGACGCCATACTCACCCAGGTCACCCGTGAAGCCCAGCGACAGACCGAGAAGCTCCTCCACACCAAGGCCACCAAGCTCGACCCCAACAACATCCGCGTGGCCGGGCAGATGGACGAGCACGGGCAACGCTCCCTCCGCCAGCTCAACGAACTCCTCTCACCCGAAGGACAATCCACCGACCTCGACCAGCTCGAGGCACAGCTGCAGAGCGACACACAGTCCAGCCGCCAAGTCACAGCCGGCAACGCGCGCGACAAACTCGTCGGACTCAACCTCGCAAAGCTACACCGTGACACCGTCGCACAGACCGCACAGGAAATCCACGAAATGCGACAGGAAGTCAAGCAGCTCGAAGAGGAAATCTACGACATCCAGCGCGACGACCAGGGTAAAGTCATCTCCAAGCGGATCAAACCCGAGTACACCGGATCCAACGTCACACCCGCCGACAAAGCCCGCCGCGAAAGCATAGAGCAGCAGATCGACGCCATACAAGACGCCATACAGGACTCACGCGTGCAGCTCATCCAGCAGACAGCCCACTTCAACAACGAGCTCTCTGCCGTAGTCGAAGGTGGAAAGAACGCACGCCGCGCATGGGCAGAACAGCAGCGACAGCACCAGGACGACATCATGCACGACGCCAACCGAGACCTGCAGGGCGTCTCTTCCAACCCCTACGAGCGACAGGCCAAGCAGCAGAGTCGCAAGGACAGAGGAAAGAAACCGACCACGTTCAAGGAGCGAGTCGGACAAAGATTCTCCAAATGGCTCGGAGCGCCCTTCCAGACCTTCGACACCTTCCTCCGCAAGTTCGGATACAAGTCACCGCAGGGAGAAGGTTACCTCTACAACCGATTCTCCCGCCAGTGGACTGACTCGGCCACACGCCAGTGGCTCGAGACCAAGAAGGACAACGCCACCATGGACGCCAAGGTGCAGGAGCTCTTCGGTGAAGAGTTCGGGGCAAAGCACTACAAGGACATCTACACCGTATGCGCAAAGATGGACGCCGAGCGACGCAAGCAAGGACGAGAGATACAACTCACCTACACACGCGCCGACGCATCAGAACCCGTCACTCTCACCATCGGAACCGGACAGGCACTCTACATCATTCTCGCCGACCAGCAAGTTGACGGACGGATGAAGCTGCGGAAGCAAGGAATCACCGAGGCAGACGTCGACAGGCTCAAGGCAGAGCTCGACCCACGCATTCTCCAGATGGGCGACTGGATCGTCAACGAGTTCCTGCCCGACAAGCGAGAGTGGTACAACGAGACATACAAGCGCATTTATGGAGCAGACATGGCTGAGAACGCCAACTACTTCCCGCTCCAAGTGTTCGACAAGGCACGAAGCCAGAAAGCAGAAGTCGGAGACAAGACCAAGGGCAACACTCTCAACACCAAGCCGGGCAGTATCGTCGAGCGAAAGCGGAACACCACACCGCTCGACCCCACCGCCGACGCGTTCGACGTACTCTCTGATCACGTCACCAAGATGAACGACTGGGCAAGCTGGCAGGAGATGAGAAACGATCTCTCGTCCCTCAACTCTAACACAGCATTCCGAAACAAGGTCGAGAACATGCCCGCCTCATGGTCACTCGGATACGGAGAGCAGCTCTTCGATAACTTCCAGAAAGCATGCGAGCTCGCCACCGGGTCATACGACCCACAGCGAGGAGCCGGATCAGACTTCATGACGGCCATGGCAAAGAACGTCACCGCAGCCAAGATCAACTTCCGAATCCACACCGCAATCAAGCAGCTCCTCTCACACCCAGCCTTCTGGTCAGACGCAGCGCCGACAGACCTCATCAAAGCTTTCGTCAACTTCAATGGAACATGGAAGTGGGCAATGGAGAACCTACCCGTACTGCAGAAGCGGTGGCAGTCACGGACCATCGGAGACACACGCCTCGAAGACGACTCCTCAACCATGCTCTCATGGCTCTCAAGCGTCAACAAAGGACTTTCCAAGTACGGAATGCTCGCCAACGCCGGAATCGACGCATACACATGCGCCAGCGGAGCAAGGGCAGTCTACGACACACGAATGCGATACTACACCAAGCAACTCGAACTCTCCAACGACGAGGCACACAAGCTCGCCGTACGTGACGCCACGGTCGCATTCAACCAGTCTCAGCAGTCCAGCGAAGGAATGTTCGTATCGCCTATTCAGAAGGACCGAGACTTCGGGTCAGTCATGTTCACCACCTTCAGAAACGGACCGATGGGATACGGACGGCAGCTGCGCAACACCATCAGCGACCTCAAGGTCCTCGTCTCCAGCTCACGACAGGAACTCATCGACCACCGCGCCAAGCAGCTGCAGAACGACTACGGACTCAGCGAGGACAGGGCACAGGAACAGGCAGAGAAAGACTATAACCGCCGCATACGCAAGGACCTCGCACGTCTCGCCATCTACGGATACGTCGTCGGGGCGGCGTGGAACATGGGTGCCAACCTCATGTACTACCTCCTCGGAGACGACGACGACAAGAAAGCGCAGGATCTGCGCGACGACCTCTACCACGGAGTCGCAACACCCATCGAAGGACTCGCCGGAGGAAACTGGCTCAGCGACCTCTTTAATAACGTCGTCGTCAAGAAAGACAAGTTCTCATTCACGTCATTCTTCGAAATACCATTCCAGCAGGACATCGAGCGCATACTCGAGGGACTCGACAAGAAAGACCCCGTACCGGCTTACACCAACGTCGTCAACCTACTCGCGCAGGGAATGACAGGTACCAACCTCTCAACCCTCACCGACGTCTACGCCGCCGTAGCCGATGCCGCCGAAGGATACAAAGGAGCGGAAAGCGCGGAGGATATAGCCGAGGAGACCACGCTCGCAATGCTGCGCATCATACAGACGCCGTCGGGATCATCCGAAAACTACTACCTCGACCGACTCAAAGACAGCGACGGAAACATCGACCCTGAGCGGGTCAACCAGTTCTGCCGGCGATATGTCGAGTTCAAGAAGATGAAGGACTCAGACGGATTCCTCTACGAGATATTCGACAACGCCATGTCAGACGCAGACAACAGATACGCTAAGCGGTACAACAACCTCATATCCTCGCGCCCGTCCTATTTCAAGCGGTATGTCGAAGAGCAAGCCGTCCGGGAGCAGGTCACCAAGCGGACGCAAATGGAGGAGACAGAGGACAACAACAGACAAAAGGCCGAGTCAGGAAAGAAAATCTTCCAGAAGCACGCGCCCATGCCCGTCATCAACGCTTACCTCGACATGCGGGAGCAGATGAAGCAAATCGGCAAGCAGCTCGAGGACAGGCCAAACGGGCAGACAGACAGGAAGGGATACAAGCAGTGGAACCTCGACCACCACGACATAGCGGAGAAAGCCAAGGCGCTCAAAGAAGCCAGCAAGCAGATCAACGCCATCTTCAGGGACATGAGCGACAGCACACTCGCCGACGACATCCAGCGCATATCCGTCATCCTCAACGTCCCGCTCGAAGAATAAGAACAAACCCAACGACAAGCCCCGGCACCACACCAGATGCCGGGGCTACAAAAAAAACTCACCTTCTCAACTCTCAATTAGCAAGAGTAACTTCTCTTTAAACTTTCAACTTTCAACTTTCAACTAAAAAAGAGACTCTCAACCCATGAACAAGATACCCGCACGGAAATACACCTCCATCGACGTCGAGCGACAGGCCAGGGAGATGGTCATGAACTTCTTCGCCGAGAAGTTCCCCCAGCTCATAAGCGAGTGGGAAATGCTCCAACCGGCAGAGAAGTGGAACATCATGCTCCGTCTGCTGCCATACGTCGCACCAAAGCTCTCAGCCGTCACCGTCAAGACAGACGACAAGTCAGCGGTCCACATGCTCATAGAGCTTATGGAGAAAGGACTGCCAGAGTGATTTTTTTCCGGCAGTCTCGCTTTCAGCAAGTTCAGCAGCGAAACCGCTACTTTTGTCTGCCGCGGCGCATCCGCTTCAGGATCCGCGTCGCAGTCCGGCGGCTCAGCGGAAACCCCTTCCAGGGCCTGTACACCAGGTGTCTCACCAGATAAGCCTTCGACGCCCTCCGGCCAAGACTCCTGCGAAGAGAGCAGTAAGCCGCATACGCGCGCTCATACAAGCCGCCCCTCGAGGAAGGAGGCTGACACCCACTGCCCCGGTCCATCCGGTCAAACACAGCCAGCAGATACTGCTCGTTCACCCACAGCCGCTCCGTCTGACTGCCAATCGCCATGTCCAACGCATCACCGTGGGTCTCCGCGCCATCCTCCCACGCCCGCTTGTAAGCCTCAAAGAAAGCCCGGTCCCTTTCCTCAATAAACACACTCATAGAAAAACACTTTTTATAATAAACCTCAAATTTCAAATTTCAAATTTCAAAGTCCATGCTCCTCCTCCCACTCCGCCGCATGCCGGTTGCAAACCTGGATGATCCCGTCACCGTCATGAAGCCTCACCGCCAGCGCCCGCATGCCAGTCTCAACCTGGCCGTCAGCCTCAAGCACACCGTCCCACACGGCCTCACACACACCACGCCTCAGCAGCTCGCCGCGCAAGTGCTCCACACAGTTCAGCAGACCCCTCAGGCCCATCCAGCCGAACTTCCGCTGCAAGTACCTCAAGTGAGGAAAACTCTCCATACAGTGCTCCACGTTGTTCACCGAGCAAGCCGTCAGCACACGCGCCAGCCACAGCCGAGCCGTCAGCTCCACGTCAGCGCAGCCCCCGCGGCCCAGCGTCATCCTCACCACATTGCCCAGCTTCCACACATCCATACGCACCACCTCGTCATACATGTCATTCAAGTCAGCCACGAAGCCGATCATGCCACCCGTCCTGCGGTCCAGCAGACGGTTGTACCCCCTCAGATCCTCACGGCACCTGCCCGACCAGAACTTCACCTTCTGCCGGCACAACCCCTCACGCTCCTCAACCAGCTCCAGCAAGTCACAGACCGCGCCCGTCGCAACCTCATTCGTGAAAATCAAGTTGTACATCACGACCGTCACCTCCGTACGCTCCTTATCAGGCATATCACTCATCATACCCATCACACCTTCCTCCACAGCTTGAAGTTCCTCACATCCATCCACAGCGGAAGCTCGCCCAAGTCCACAGGGCTCAGCCAGCGGTTGCCAGCCTGCATCGACAGGATTATCTGGAACGTCCTGTCCTCCCTGTTCACAGGATAGAAGCTGCCGTCACCGTTGTTCTTGATCTGGAGAACAGTCTCACCGTTGATAACGACATCAATGCTCTGCTCGTCCCACTTGCACTCAAACCGGTTCCACCCATCCTTTATTATAGGCGACTTCACGTTGACAAACTTCTCATCCCCCCGCATCGACGCCGGAAAATGGTAAGTCGAGTCAGTCTTCTCACGCCTCTCGTAATACTCCGACAAGTCCACCTCGTAATAGGTTGCGAAGTTGTCACGGCTTCCGTCCGGGTGGCTCATCCATATCGCCGGCCACGTCCCGGCTCCACCCTTAAACCTCGCCTCAACCTCCAACTTTCCGTCACCGTAAGCCTCCTTCGACTTAATGGCAGCACACACATAGCCGTCGTCGCCCACACGCACGCACTCAAACCGGACCACACCGTTCTCACCAAGCACCGGAAAGAGACCCGCAAACCTGTTCCACTGCGAAGGGCCGGCCTCCACCACCTCCCAGTCCTTCACGTCTATCCCGTCAACCACCAGCTCATATCCAGCCAGGCCAGTCTCACTCTCCGGGACAACACGTCCCGCCTTCCTCCGCCAGCACAACAGCCCGCGGAGCCATTTCCAAAATTTCTTTAACACTTTCATAATCACAAGTTTTAAGTTATTAATAAATTTACGTTTTGCTCACGAAACCGATTTCAGTATCAGACTTTATTGGCGAGTGCATATACTCGCCTAATCCTTTATTAATTATCTCCATGTTATACTCGCCCATCTTCTGGCAGTCCTTTGTCGGTGTAAAACCGAATCGACAATGCCAAATCTCCTTGTCAAGGCTTCCGAGAGTGGTTGTATGGACGTAGAACTGGCAATTCTTGCATTTATCACTCATAGTCATTCGTTTTTTGTTACAAACACAATTAGGGAATGAAGCACAGGGAGCACCACGGTTTCAAAGTTCCTGACCTTGCGGCGGTACTTGTGGGAGTCGAACCCACGCTCCCCGTGCTTTCGTTAATCATTCTTCAAAATCTTTATTCTTATCATGATTATTAAAAAAATCCGTGTCTTGTTTGTAAAGACGTTCAGTCAAGTCAGACGCTATGTCGGGCAAAGACAAATCTATTGACGTGCTTTTATCTATCAAAGCCAAGAGTATGTCACCACGCAGCTTTCTCCAATACTCACGTTCCGCAATCTTCGCCCTGTGGTCATCCTGGCCTTTAACGTCCATCTGCGACATCAGGTCTTTCAGCATTTCTGCATGTTTCATGCTGTAATCGTTGTTAACTTCGCCTATCGGCATTGCAAATTCACGTAATTTGTTGATTTTTTTCATAATTATTTGTTTTTAAGTTCTCTAATAAGTACATCAGCTTGTATAACAGCCCATTTTGCGACATCTTTCAATGAAAAGTTATCCACAATATTTTTAATATATGGAGAACAAAGCATTCCTTGCATAGCAGCAATAGCCGCTCTTTCACGAACATCTTTCCAATGCTCATCCTCAGTTTGTTCTTGAATGAGTTCTATATCTTCTGGTGCCATACATATAGGGTCCCCATAAGAATCACACATTTCTAATTCCAGGGTAGCCCATTCAGCAACATTTACTATTTCACCTGTTTTCTTTATTCTTGCTTTCATAATTGACAATCATTTCTTTTTAATATCAAACAAATTAGTGTATTTCACAAGTGGGTTAATGCATCTTTCTTTCATCAATGAACACTCAGGGACGGGACAGCCATCATAAGCGCAAAATCTATTTGGACTAAGTTTTGAAAGTCTTAATAAAGTATCATATAAAAACTCTCCACTTTCCATGTATTCAAGATGCTCTCCAAGAAGGCAATTTTTATCTGAAGTCCATTCATCCCAATTTGCCATTTGTATATCAATAAATTCTTGTGTGTTACCTCTTTGCTGATAACGGTCTTTATACAAATTCTTATCTTCAATACAAGGAAAAATGGTTATTCTTTTATCAAATGGTAGTGATAAAACTCTTTTTCTTATTTCTTTATGACAAGATAATAGTACAAGAAATCCTTGGTCACTATAATGTTTTGCACACTTAAAATATCTATCCCAATCCTTTTCAAATGGTGTAGATTCTAAATCAATCACATTAGGAAAATTATGAGCCAAATAACTTTTCCCTACTCCTGCATATGCACATATAATCATAATAAGTTCACTTTATTTAACTTTAATATCATTTTATAGCAAGCATCAATAGGATCGTCAGCAGTTTCACCTCCATGACCTTCCCCATCTTGGTCAACATATTCACAATGCCAAGCATCATCAAACCAATACAGTGATTTTGTATATCTACCATAATTCTTTGGTAAAACATCCAACAGTGCAGCAAGAGACCAGCAAGGGATAATCTCATTGTTATCAATGGCAACAGCATAAGAGTTAGAGAAGTCTATATGCTTGTTAGATTTCTCAATGACAAATATCTCATATTTAGTTTCTGTTAAATCAATATGTCTATTAAGCCAAAACATATCTGCACTTGAAAGTGGTAATATCTCTACCAACTTTTTAGATTGTTCTATATCTGTATAAGATTTCATAGCAAATCCATATTTTTTAATCTAATAATCATTTCCACACAAGTGTCAATAGGATTATCAGTGCATTCACCGAAACTACAAGTAATTCCTTCTTTATTATACGAGTCACACCTCCATCCCATAAACGTACTGTGTAATGAAGGATATGGCAAAATATTAAGCAATGCAATAAGACTCCATGCAGGAATATCTTCAGGAAATAATTGACGATGCTACATCTTTTCTTGCTCCTATCAACATCTTTTCTTTATCAATAGAAACTTGCTTTTCAATCCAATATTGTTTTTCTGCTTCTCTACCTGCATTATAGCCCTTTTTATAAAATTCGTCCATATCTTTACGATATAAATCTACATTATCTGCAAACTCTCTTTCTTCTTTATCAAGAACATCTGTGTTTTTTTGCTTTTCAAGCCAAGTAACAATATTTTCTACAGATATGCCAAAAAATATCTCATAATCTTTATGTGTAGAAAAAATATTGATTAGAGCTTTCCTTATCTTCTCATCATTTGACTCTTGAAGTTCAGGAAAAATTGCCTCACAAGCAATCAAAGTATCTGCACTTGATGATTCATTATCATACAGTGATTCTGCTCTTGAAAGGGCTTCATCATAGGCTTTTGCTTTTTCTTCAATTGTAAGTTTTTTCATATTTCAAAGTTGTTTAAGTTGCTCTAACAAAGAATAAATTAACTTGGTATCATTGTCATATGGTGAGGCATAACCACTTTCACCCATACTTCTAACAAAATGTTCAAGTGCATTTATTTGCTCATTACTCGGCTTCCACTGCTTCTGTCCACCAGTAGAACCACATAATAGTAGTTCATTATTTACTTTTTCTGAAGCCTCTTTGTATTTCTGCTTGTAATTCATATTATTCATTTTTAAGTTATTATAAATGTTCCACGACATATTTACTATTACGATAAGGGAGAATGTCACAATTATTAAACATACCACTATGATTGCAAATGCTAACATAATTGTATCCATATCACAATATTTTATTTATGTTGCTACAACCTTCAACATCAAAACTTTTACCACAAGCAACGCAAGTTACACAAGGGGATTTGCCCCCATCAATGTCTTTACACCACCATATATCACCTTTCTCAAGTTCTAACTTACTTCCACAATGTGGACAAGTTACTATAACTGATAGTTCTTTTCTTTCTAATATCTTCATAATCAAATAAGTTTTTAATCGTGTAATTTTAATATAAGTTCATAGCAAGCATCAATAAAATTCTCTGCTTTAACCGTAATAGTTTGTAAAGGTGTTAAACGTTTTGCTTCATAATCATTAACATAATTAATACTCATTGTCACCGTTAACTCATCTGCATCTATCTCAGGGAAGAAATCAATCTCACGTAAATAGTTAAATAATGCTGAAAGACTCCAAGCTGGAACATCATCTGATTCATTGAAGTCATCATCATCCATTGTTCCAACAAAGTATCTTTTTCTTGAGCCTTTTTTAAAATACCACCAATACATATCAGCAGTATTAATATCAATCCCTAACTCTACAAGTTTTCTGGATTGTTCTATTGTAGTGCATATTTTATTCATACTTTACTGTTTTATAAGGGTTATTTTCTTTGGTAACAGCTATCGCAAGACCTTTAGGAATCAGACCACGATAGTCAAACATATTCTTGTTTAGCCAATCTGTAATTGTACCAGCATTTATAAAGACTCCGTCAATATCACCTTCCACCCAATCAGCCATTTTAAGGGTTTGATATTCTTGCCATTCTTCCTCAGTCATTGAGGACATTGAACGAAGATATGGCTTAATATTACTTATTTCACCAGAATTAAACAACTCAATGTCATAAGTTGATAAATTATGAATTTCTATAAAATGTACAGAAAATCTTTTCTTTAACTGAACAAAAGGACTGTAAGGCAACCTTGTTGAAAGGTCTTTTAATAATAATTGTTTGTCTTCTTGAGTCATGTTCACTTGATTTTCAAGTGTCTCAATAATATGCTTTACTGGCATAGACCACTTATCAGTTCCCCAAGTAGCATCTTCGTTGTCTTCATAATAGAATTTCATCCCATTTATTAGGCATTTTACAACATCATTTCTTTCTTCGTTACATTGAGAATGTTGCATATTACAGTTATTCCATCCATCATAATAAGCCTTACGATATTCTTCCGAATAATCAGACAAATCTACCTTATGATGGCACCAATTAGGTTCTGATACTTTTGATTCGCCTTGCTTTTCAAGTTTCTTTTTCATATAACCATACACCTTACCCCAATCTGAATCCACAACAGCATTTACTAAATCTTCACATTCCATATTAGATAGACACAGACCTAATGTGTTTCTGTCAAGGTAAGTTATAATTGATGATGCGACGTCTTTTCTTGCTCCTATCAACATCTTTTCTTTATCAATAGAAACTTGCTTTTCAATCCAAGCCTGAATTTCTTCAATTGGAAGACCTCCAAAGGTAGACCATCTAACACCTTCCACAACATCTGTTAAACCTATGGAGATAGCCTGCAATATTTCATCGTCACGAGTTATAATATTATTATCAAATTCCTCGCTTTGTGTTTCCGTTGCATTTTGCTCGCCTAACTTTTCAAGCCAAGCAAGAATATCTTTATCAGGTACACCGTTCGTTTGTCCTCCATTGTGAGCACCTACATTGAAAATATCAATTAATACCTTCCTTATCCTCTCATCCTCGCTTTCTGCGAGCTCAGGAACATTGTCCTGCACCCAGTTCTGGAGACCCTCGTCGTGAGGATTAGCCTCCATCATTTCCTTGATTGCATCAATCAATTCGTTGCATCTTTTTTCGTAGTTCATATCATTAAATTTTATTATTCAACAATTTTTCAACTTCTGCTGTCGGTATGTCCTCATTGGTTTCATATCCATGATCGACAGCATATTTAATAAGAAGTTTGACTTCTTGGTGGGTAAGTTCCCTTCCACGGAACGAAAAGTAGCCATCAAGCCTTTTACGAGGGTGATCATTAACCCATCGTTGAAATCCTCTCATATTAGTTTTTAGTGTCATGACTTATTTTGTTTTGTTTATGTTTTACAGATTCCGACATAATGTTAGATAATAGGTTTTCATAAATAAAACATATTTGGTGTTACTTGAATTTTCTTGTTTATGATATTCATATATTCGGCATTGCCATGATGGTCTTTGTTCCAATGTACTTTTTCATTGTCTTTTGATTGTTTTGATTGTTGATAAAATAAATTCGTTATCTCGACAGTTCCTTTGCACTTCGATTTCATGAATCGCCGGAGGCAAGTATCATCGAAGCCAGTTCGTCGAAATACATCTCGTCAGTCGGAATCTCGTCGTCTGCCGCCATGATCCGGTTGGCGATGGACTTTTTCTTGTGGATGATGTCGTAGAGCGCACGGTCGATGGTGTTGCGACCGATGAGGTAGTAACACGTCACGTTATCCTTTTGCCCAATACGGTGTGCCCTGTCTTCGCACTGGCAGCAGTCGGCATAAGTCCAAGGAAATTCTACGAAAGCCACGTTGGACGACGCCGTGAGCGTCAGACCAACGCCGGCTGCCTTGATGGAGCATACAATCAGATTGGCAGCACCAGACTGGAAGGCGTCGACCGACTGCTGCTTGCTGACGGCACTGTCCCGCCCGGTCACCGTGACGGCATCGGGAAAAGCCTTGCACAGTTCATCGACTATTTCATGCAGGGAGCAGAACAGGATGAGAGGTTTGCCGGAGGCGAGGAACACACGCACGAAGTCAATAGCCTGTCTCACCTTGCCTTTGGCAGAGAGCGAGCGAAGCGTCATGAACTTGACCAGAGCCTCCATGCGCATCTTGCGCCTGATGTCGCGGTCGGTGCATTCCGTATATTGACGCAGGTACTCGGCAAGGTCTTCCGCTGCAAGTTCGTATTCCTCACGGTTGGAAATATCCACATAGAGGTCTGTGCGTGTCTTGTCGGGCAGTTGTGTCAACACCTTTGCCTTTTCACGTCGTATCATGCAGCGTCGGTAGAGCTGCTGAGACAGTTCTTCAAGGTTGTCATTCTCCCCATAGTCAGCGAGGAACTTGCCACGACCTCCAAACTCCTGTAACCTGCCCATGATGGAGAGTTGGGAAACCAAGTCTTCTGCTCGATTTACCACAGGCGTACCCGAAAGGAGAATACGAAAGTCCTTGCCCTCAACAATGCCCCGTGTGAAGATTGTCTGCTGTGCGCTTGGGTCTTTGACACGGTGGCTCTCGTCGATGATAACCGAGCGGAACACCTTGATGGCATCGTTGAAGACTACATCTTTGAGACGGAAGCCGCCACGACTGCCACCCTGTATGTCCCAAACGAAATACTTTCGCAGGCTCTCATAGTTGACGATGGCAACATGGAACATTCCCATTTGCAGGAAGTATGGCCATGCCGTGCGTGTAGCGTTGTCAAGTACAAGTGCTTTCTTGTTGGTGAACTTCTCAAACTCACGCTGCCAGTTGATTTTGAGCGAGGACGGACAGATAACGAGTGCAGGATAAGCGTTAGCCGTATCGACAATGCCGATGGACTGGAGCGTCTTACCAAGTCCCGGTTCATCACCGATGAGCAGCCTCCGTTTGTCGAGACCGAAACAGATACCCTCTCGCTGGTATGGGTACGGTTCTATTTTAAGATGATGTTTCAACTTCATAGCCCTATAAGTTTAAGCACCAATACTGGAAAGCCAGTTCTTCATATTTCTCACGTCCACGCTTGTAGATTGCATCATCACGGTTAATGAACTTCTTGAACACGCAGCAGTTCTTTTTGCTGATGCCGTAGATGAAATCACGGTCGGAGTGCGCTATGTCCATGTACCAGGCACGGCTCCTGTCCCAGTCGAAATAATCGACAGCATCGTCAAATTCTTTCTGAGTGCTGGCAAAGGTTGTTTTTAGGTCGCCACCAAACCCGAACAGGTCAAGGAACCAGTCCCACTTGCAGCGCGTGTCGAGAGTGAAAACAAACCCGCCATACTCAAACTGCTGTTGCTTATTTACCATGCAGCGTTGCGTGTCGGCAATCTCCAGCACCTTTGCGAGGAAGCCGTCATGGCGGGCCTCCTGACGAAGCGAGCGGTACATTTCCCGTGCGTGACGGAACTCGTCCTCCGTATACTGCACATCGTCCACGGTGTACCGGTAGTAGTTCACGCGGTCGGGTTCCGTGATGATGGCGTCGACGAGAGATCCGAATCGGAACGCCGCTTCCTTGTCGCCGAACTGCAGGCGGGGATGCAGCAGGTTCTTGAGTTCGGTGAGGTCAGAGTTGCTGACCTCACTGCGCTCGTAGTAGTTGTCGGGATTATTCATATGACTATGATTTTAATTTCCATCCATTGAGTCTGTACACTTTTCTTCTTGCCTCTTCCCTGGTTCCTGCCTCATCGCATTTGACCGCCGTTCCGTCAGCCTGGCGTCTGTAGATGTTGAAGTGGCAGAACCTTGGCGCATAATAGTATTCCGCATTCTTAGCCATGGATCACTTCGCTCTCACGTCATCAACGTATTCGATATGCTCTGACTGGATGAAGACAGGGTGATCCTTGTCGTTAGCCAGTTTGTTGCAGAACGTGAGCTGCTTCTTGAACTCCTTTTCCAGTTCTGCAACAGAGAGTGTGCAGCCGTGTTGTGCCCACCACATGCCCACCACCTGCATGAAGCCGTCCGGGTTGAGCACGTTGATGCGTTTCTTCACCGAGGTCTTCGGCTGGTATTCTACGGCCTGCGCCTGGGCGGAGCCGAAGAGACTGTCCATCTCCTGTTTCTTGGCTGCCAGCTCGGCTGCCGCCTTCTCCTTGGCCTCACGCTCGGCACGTTCTTTCTCGCGCCGCTCGGACTCCATGCGCTCGCGCTCCTCCATCTGCTTCTTGATGCGCTCGGCCTCCTCCTTTTCCGCCGTGGCCATCCGCTCCAGCTCCTTGCGCTTGCTCGGCATGATGTCGATGGCGCGTTGTTTCCGCTCCCTGATGTTGTCTGTCGACTGTCTGATCAGGCCGTTGATGTTTTCGTTGAGCACGCGCTGCTCTATCTGCAGCCTCTCCGGGCCTGGGATTCCCTGCTCGATGTGGATTGCCGCGACCTGCGGGCTGTATCTGTCTGCGACGGTGGCGGCCGGTATGGATTCTGTCATCTGTTCGATCCGCATGAGCTGGAGCTGGTAGTTCTCCAGCGTCGTGGCGCTGACAATGCCGTCGATCGTCTGGATTATCCTGTTCTCTGCCGCCACGACGATCTGCCTTAGCGTTTGCAGGCAGTTGGCGGCGTGTGCCTCCTTTGCCTGGTTTATAAGCATAAGCCTTTGCCTCTCCCGTCTTTTCTGTTCCTCCTGCTGGCGGCGTTCATCCGCATACCGGTTCCTCATCTGCTGCAACTGCTCTGGCAGTGTGTCTTTCCTGCCCGGGTCGATGTCGTTCTCCAGGGCTGCGTATGAGGAGCGTATGATGTCGAACAGCTGTGTGACGGGCGATCTTTTTTGCTTCATCTTCGACACTGTCTTCCTTGCACGCTCGAGAAAGACGGCGATCTCCTTGTCGAGGTCTGCGCTCATGCCCTCGAGTCGTACCCTGTCGAGTAGTACTTGTGCATATTTGAGACATCTGTCGTGGCTCTGGTTGTTCTCTGTCCATGCCTGCGGTGCGGCCTGCGCAATGCTTCCGATATTCTGAGGCTGGAATATTGTCATGATGTTTGTGTTTGCTTCCATATTGATTGTTGTTTGTTACAGTTGGTTTTGTTGATGATGAATAGTCTTGTGCAGGGCTGCTGCCTGCAATATTCCACGTACCGGTGGAGGCGTGAGCAAAAGACGCCGTTCAGCGCACGGTAGGCCTGCGGGCATCCCTTGCACACGCTTTCCACTCTTTTCTTAGAAGCCGTCATCGTCGCCTGCGTCTATGGTTACACCAGCTGAAATGTCGTTGGCAGGAGGTCCAAACGGCTGTGGCTCGGGCTGCATCACCTCGCCTGTCTCGGTGTCTACTCCGTACAGCTCGTCGTTGATCTCGATTTCCTTCTCCTCCACCTGCTGGCTCTGAAGCTCTGTTCCTCTTCCTATGCGCACTTTAGGGTAGGTCTTGAAAGCGTGCTTGATGCACTTGGCCATCAGAAAACCGCTGTCGATGTTCACCACGCCCTGTTGGTCTACTCCGTAGAGGGCGTTGGCTCCGCCGTTCTTGTTCTGACGTGCGCTGTACTGAGCCAGGCGAACCCAGTCCTCCTCCGTCATGATGCTGTAGTCGATGCTGCCGTCTGCACGGGTGATGCGAAGGTAGCAGGCGATGATCCTCTGACCGGTGTGTGGCAGGTGGCAAACGTATTCCACTTCCTTGCGGCCGTTCTTGTCGGAGAACGAGAACTCGTCATTGGCGTACACCAGCACGGGGTTGTCGGCATGGCGGATCTGTCCGGCTCGCTCACGCAGCACCAGCTCGCCGTAGGCGGAGATCGTGAGGACAACGCGGCCCTCCCAGTTGTAGATGATATAGCCCTTCTGGTCTTTCATCGGTCTGCCCTGCTGGTCGAGTTTCGGAGTCGTCTTCTGGTTGCGGCCGATGAGGTAGCACAGGGCGCGTGTGCCCTGCTCCAGCGAGAGACCGCACACGGCAAGGTCGATAAACGCAGTGAACAAAGAGAAATGAGTGCCTTTCTGCAGGTCGGGCGTGTCGCGCAGCAGCTTGTTGAAGTAGTTGCTTTCGCGCTCATAGGCCGCTTCGCCTGTTCCATTACCCCAAAGGGTATCATAGATGTTGATGAACTTGTCGCGAACGATAGGCGACGTTACGATGTCGAGAGGCTGCATCTGGTTCAGCTGGTCGACAGTTAAATTGATTTGACCCATGTTGATTCGATTTTAAATGGTTTGACTTGTGATTTTTTTATAAAAGCTTTGACTCAAACACGTCCACGACAGCCGTTTCCGACACAGACGCGATGGAGTAGTCGGTAATGCTGCCCTTCATCATCTCGTCAATGTTTCTTCGCGCGCTCTCTAAGCTGCACCCCTCAACGAGGTAGTACACACTTGTGCGCTTTTCGTTGCCTGTCTTCTCGTCGATGGTGATAAACTGCAGCTTCGACTTATACCAGCGAGTGTCGGTGTTCCGCATCTTGTCTTCGAGAGACTGGTTCTCCCATTCTTTGAATGCCTCTTTGTCTTTCTTGTTGAGGGCATCGCCTAATTTCCTGGCATCATTGTCGATAACTTTTTGTGCCCAGTCCATGAAGAGAATCTCCTTGAACACGGCGCGGTCTATCTCAACCACCTCAAGTTCTCCGCTGATGTAGTCGGACATTTCTCCGATGATACGCGCCTCCGCCTCAGTGAAAGACACGGCATCGACAACGTATTGCTCCGTCACTTTCTTCCGCAGTCCATCCTCCATAGTCTTGTCGTAACGGAGCTTACAGATGAACCACTCTGCTGTTCTACTTCTCATAACCCTTGTTTTTAAGAATTGATTTCAGTCTTTTTACTTCCTCCAGCAAGCCCGCGATAGCCTGCCGCGAATCCTTCTCAGCCTGCTCGGCCCTTTCAGCCCGCTCCTTCATGCGCCGAAGCTCAATATCACTCCGTTCAACGTCAGCCTCAGCCAACACCCTGAGCAGCCAAGTCACGCACACACAGCACACGCTCAGCATCACCGTCAGGCAAATCCAGAATACATCCATAGTTGTCAAATTTTAATTGTTAAACAATATTGCGTTATCTAAAAACCACCACCCAGACCATCCGGATGGCCAATAAACCTCAAATCTCAAACCTCAAACTTCAAACTAATCAGTTCCTCCATCGTCATGTCCCTGTGCTCCGGGATCTCCACCCCCTCGCTCACCATCCGCTCGTATTCCTCGCGGCTCACCGAACCCCTCCGGTTGATCTCGCTCAGCTCAGCTTTAAGACCCGTCTCGATCCTGTCAATATCCTCATTCCGCTCAGCCACGAAATCCCGCAGAGCCCCCATCACCACCATCGGGTCCACCACGCCGTAGAACCGCCCGTACCTGCAAGCCCGGAACCTCCGGAAGAACAACAGCAGCTCAGAGATCTTCAAATAGAAATACTCGCTGCATATCACCCGCGCCGTCTGCTCCAGCTGCATAGCCGACATCTTAGACCTCACCCCGCAGAACTCACCCAGCGAGAACAGCTGGTCAACCAGCCAGGCCACAGGCAAGTTCCGTCCCGTCTCCGCCATCTCAGCCAGCGTAGGCCAGCAGCCCATGTACATCCTGGCCTCGTCCACCTCAGCCCTCTCGAACGCCAACTCCAGCGTCCCCTCAGCTCTCTGCAAGGAGCCTTGCGACCAGCGCGCCGGCCTCGGCCCTGCGCTGCTCAAAGCCCGAGTCTCCGTCAGTATCTCGCGGGCCACCTGTCCAGCCGTCTGTATCATGATTAGAGTTCTTTGATTTGTTAGGGTTGTTTATGAAAATCTCATCGTAATTCCCCTCAAGCACCTTCGGGAAATTGTTAGGCCTGAATATCCAGTCGAAGTCAGCCACGAACACCTTGTTGCCGCCACCGTTCAGAAACGGGCTTCTCGCCGCCCTGGTGATGACTTCATATACCGCGTCTTCCCCATACTCCCGGGCCCTCGCCATCACCGCCGTCAGCCGACGGTCCGTCATCGCCCTCACCCGGGGAATCCGCGCACCGGCCTCGTCCATCGTACGGTTGAAGTCGTCACGCAGACCATCCCAAGACTTACGACCAGAATCCGAATCCCCCTCACGCACGCACGCGGGCGCGGGCGCGGTAGCATCATCACGAAGTGATGATATATTATATATTATATTATTATTATTGTTTGTTGCTCCTCGGCTTGCTCCTTGCCTTGCTCCTTGCCTTGCTCCTCGGCTTGCTCCCTCATCCACGTAAGTATCTGTCTCATTGCCGATTTGCCTTGCTCCTTGCCTTGCTCCTCGGCTTGCTCCTTGCCTTGCTCCCCACCTTGCTCCTTTTGCAATCGTGATGACCGTCAAGCCGTCAGATGTCTCACGGCTGATCCTCCCCTCATCGGCAAGATGCCCAAGGAATTTCTCAACCTTCTTCCGGCCGCAGTTCCAGCGGGTACGCAGGAACGACAGACTGACCACCAGCTGGCCGCTCTCAAGCCTCACCCGCTTGCCCTGGAACAGCGTCACGTTGCCGCCGCCCCAGTTTGCCATCCGCAGCAGGTCTATCCACCACAGCAGCCTCTCCGGATATTTGTCCATCCACGAATCCACCAGCTCCTTGTCTATCACGTAAAACATATTTATTATATCAGAAAAACACAACACTCCTGATCACCTTGCGGCGTCTCAGCATACCGATCACGTTCAGCACCTCGTTGTGGTTGTTGATGTTGAAGCGCACCCACTGGCTGTTGTCCTCCTCGGGAAACAGCTCATACTGGCGCTGGTCCACCCTTTGACCACGGGGATTCATCCGCTCCGGCCGCTCGTAAGACCGCATGTAAGCCTTCTGGCATGTCTTGCACCAGGCCTGCAGACCGTCCCTGCTCGCCGTCCTCCGGTAGAAGTCCAGCTCCGTCAGCGTCCTTTCGCATCTTCCGCACTTCTTCATACTACATTAAACTTTAAACTTTAAACTTTAAACTAAAATCACTAAACCAGATAATCCCGGACGGCATCCATAAACTCCTCCAGGCTACGACAGACCACATACCGGTAACCGTCACGCTCCACCTTACGCTGCCAATCCCGCTGACTCGCCGCCTGCCGTCCCGCCTTCGTCTTCATCTCGATGAGCAGCGCACCGTAGCCCTTCGACTGCCTAAGCAATATCAAGTCAGCCACACCCGCCACGACCCCCTCAGCCTTCAGCCTCGCGCCAGTAGCCTTGTCCCGCCGCCCGCCGTTAGGCACGGCGAACAGCGAGTGCGCATAGTCCGGGTACTGCAGCCTAAACCACTGAACGCAACCGGCCTGCAGCCGGTGCTCAGCGTCGTCAGGCTTGCGGCGGGTCTTCCCCCGCTCCATCCGTATACGTATCTCGTCAAAAGTCATATTTTTCAATCATTTTATATTCAACATCTGTTGTCCGTCATGTGGATCGCGACACCAGCGCAGCCAAATCAGGACAACGTGAACTGTCTCTTTAAATCGGGCAAGCTATACTCCCGTACCACTTGCCCCTGACATTCAAAATCAATGGGGAGAAATAGAATGTCTTGAATAACACCTAATAGCAGTGGAGGTGGCAGGTACCGCTCCTGCAGCTCATTCCAGAGGCTTTCGGACCCGGCGGCTCCGAGTATTCAAGAGAGTGGCCTTGTGCCGACGGTCTTATCAGGGGCAAATCCCCGCCGCCTTGTCCTTATTTCCATGCCGGCTTGCCCTTCGTATTCCGGCTTTTCACCTCCATGAATCCCGCCTATCCTCACGGACCACAGCGGTCAAATACCATAATAACATGATAAAATGTAAAACAGTAAAAGAGTAATATCATGCCGGCGCCCCGGCCATTTTCTAACAAAACCTTAAAATTAAATTAAGATAAATAATCGTCATTGAAAAACACACATTCAGCCTCGCGGCCTTTTCTTTTTCCGCGCCCCGGCGGCCTGTCCCCGGGAGTCTTTCCCTCTCCCATCAGGCGGCCGGGAAGCGCGGGCATATCTCTACGGCAGCACGAACTTACAAGCGTTCCCGCACCTGTATATTGTCACGTCATCATCGTTAAGGTACAGCTGAGCCCTCGCCGTATCTCTCTCCTCTCCGTCCGTTATAGCTTCAAACCCATAGTCATCAATACACTCCATCACTTCCTTTGCCAGTTCCTCGTCATCAATGGCGAACGGATCAGCGTTGAACGTCGCCACACCGCCGATAAGGTCCTCGAGAAATATATCCTTACGTGTCATACGCGCTCCTCCTCCTTTCCGGTCATAACGGCAACCACGCCCAGGCACACAACGCCCGACATCTTAATCAACATAGTAGCCGCCAGGCTACCGTCAGCAGACTCGCACAGGCTCAGCATCAGCCCAGCCGTCAGCAGCAACCCAATGAATAAATGTCTCATAATCTCAATTTTTAAACATTAAACATTAAACTTTAAACACAAGCTGTTAATACACCCGTTTGCTCTCAAGCATCCGGTCAAGGTCCCTGCGCCGGATGAAAGCCAGCTTCCCGTCCTTCACATAAGGAAGCTCACCGCTCAGGTTCTTGTCCTTGATGTACGACACCGTGCAGCCTATATAGGCTGCGGCACCCTTCCTGGTGAACCATTCCTGCTCCACCACGCGGACCTCGGCGTTGATTTTCCTTGTCACCCTCATTGCTCGCTCTTTGTTATGGCGATCACGCCCAGGTCGTGGTTCGCCTCAGTTGTGAACCTGCAGCCCAAAAGTCTCTGAGCCCTGTAAGCCGTCGCCTGACCGCTGTATATACCCGAGCTGCTGCCTACCCTGAACTCCTTCGTCGAGTTCATCGCCATCTGCCTCAGGGCTTCCATCGTAACCTTTTCTTCCATTTTTTTAAGTTTGTTTGTTATATCCTTGCTTTTTTGAAAAAAAGGTGCTATCTTTGCGGGTGGTTCAGAGGGTTAAGGGTCGCAAGACTCGCACCTTTCCTGTCGCCAGTCCCCGGATAGACATCCCGACGGAACTGATTGACGGTGCAAAGTTATGATAATTATCTCAATCTACAAAATTTTATTAGGATAATTTATCCTTATTCGTTTTATTTATACAGAATCTAAATAAACAAACTATGGAAACAACTGCAAAACAAAGACTTATAACGTTTATCAAATCGATTGGGATTTCGATAAACGCTTTTGAGCGTACATGCGGTCTATCTAATGGCTACATGAAATCATTAAGAATTGAGCCTTCCCCAACAAAACTTAGGATAATACTCCAAAATTATCCGCGGCTCAACCGCGTATGGTTACTTACAGGCGAAGGAGACATGCTCATATCAGAAAAGAAAGAAGAGTCCACAGCTGTGCCGTTTGTTCCCGACCGCCACGTACGCGTACCAGTCGTCAGTTCATATGCACACGCTGGATACCTAACCGGATACGGAGACCCAGAGTATATGGAGTCGCTGCCCACAATCGACTTCACGCCGGACCACGAGATGCACGGGAACTACGTCGCATTCGAAGTCAAGGGAGACTCCATGGACGACGGAACCAAGGAAAGCTACGTCGACGGAGAGCTCGTCATCTGCCGCGAGGTCGAGCCACACTTGTGGCAGCACGACAAGCTCCACATCAACAAGCGCGACTTCGTAATCGTGCACAACGAAGGCATACTCATCAAGCGAATCACCGATCACGACGTGGCATCGCACACCATCACAATACACTCACTCAACCCGGAGTACCCCGACCGGACAATCGACCTCTCAGAAGTCCGACAGATCTTCTCTGTCGTCGAGTCACGCATACAAAGAAGAAGATGATAAAATAATAAAAATATGAAAAATCTATTACACTTCCTTACAACCCTGCTGATGTTCGCAGGCATCAGCATAGTACTGAGCGGTATTTTTACCGGAGGCAAATGGCTTTTGAGTAAAGTGTCAATCTGTGAGCCGGCAACATTCGAAGACTTCCTATACGGAGCCATAGGACTGTTCGTAATTATGAATCTACTTGGAATCTGGAATGTTATAAAAAAATATTTTTGTAAAAAATGGCTTGTTATATCATTGGACTTGTATTAGGTATTGTAGTATTCATATTACAAAACCTGAAACCAACTTCTTTCTGGTTTCGTATTTTATTTTTAATACTGACAGTAGCCTTTTTATGGGGGATTAGTTACGCACATTTGGGATTTTGGAATATATTCCTGATGCCAATCGGAGTGTCGTTTTTATGCTTCATTTCAGCTTTTTGTTTTCCTTACTCTTCATCAGATGCAAGAAAAGAGTATATGGCTGTGAATGGCAGGAATTATTTCGTTGAACTAAAAAATGAAGACTGTATCGACAGATCTTCTCCGTCGTCGAATCACGAATACAACGAAGAAGATAAGATGAAGGACCATGTAGCTTTAGAACTGAGCAATGAAATTGGCATTTGCAGTGCCGGCATCGGTTCTATCTTGGAAAATGATTATAAGATACCCAAAGAAGAATTAGACAATGCCATTCTTGAAAATTATGGCCTCATACTTGCATACGCTTACATAAAAAACAGTTTAAGCTTGGAAGAAATTGAAGAATGTCTCTCATGCTTCATAGGAGTTAACATAGGTAATGATAAAGAAAAGTTTATGTTTGCAGCTAAAGCACTACAGTTTTATATAAAGCATCTGAATCGTATTGAACAAAACGCAGGAGACTTTATAACAGAATCGATAATTATATATAACCTCTGCAGACCTGGCACCTGGAATGATTTCGGGAACAACATTCCAATAAAGGACACAGATTTTTTCCAGACAACAGAACTATGGAGCAAAGTAAAATATTTTATAGACAATGTCGTGCCAGAACGTATAAACCCGATATTAAAAATAATAGATTAGCACAATCATGACACAACGCCGTATCTAACCACCACATGACACGCCCACATAACATACGAAAGAAAGTCGAAGGATACATCGTATACATACTGCTTTGTGCCGGACTTGCCCTGCTTCTGACACTCATCCCCAAAAAACAGACAAAGACAGACACAAGCCCGCCGCCATCCCCACAGCAGGCCACACGCGTCTACGACAGGCAGTACTACGAGCAGCAGCACGACGAGCGCTGCTACGTCTGCACAGGCTCACGCTCCCGCAAGTACCACATGACACCCACATGCCCCTCAAGCTGCCGCCGCTCAATCATCCGACTCACCGTGGCAGAAGCCATCCGCAAAGGCTACCAGCCCTGCCACACCTGCCACTGACAACAAACACAAAAACAACATAAATTATCCATTCCGTGCAAATTCCGTGCACACCTTTTTTCAACTCCACACAACCACCTCACCCTCAACACATTACAATCAAGCGAAACGCTTCATAATCCGAAGGTCAAGGGTTCAAGTCCCTTTCTCGCTACAAAATTGGAAATCA